>Ga0307934_1000173_pt1 | contig 53328 bp, 50 predicted proteins | sample OrgLakmetageno90_FD_201838 | JGI IMG/M metagenome (GOLD analysis project Ga0307934, IMG submission 201838) | Saline water microbial communities from Organic Lake, Antarctica - #90 | ecosystem: Environmental > Aquatic > Non-marine Saline and Alkaline > Saline | place: Antarctica: Organic Lake...
TTTGACTTGTGAAACCGCATCGCGCTTAAATTCTTCTGTGTAACGTATTCCTGACATCGTAGTCTCCTTGCTTCTAATTTATACACTGCAAGGTGTCTACTTTTATAGGGGCTATTCAGACAACAGCTTTATCTTACTTACCAATTATTTTAACAATACACATTATTGTAGCTATCTATTTTTATAAAGAAACTCTTTCTGAAATTAATAATAAAAATAAAGAAAAGGTTCGGAATAATAATTATGAAGAGATAATTATAAAAATATTTACTCTTATTTTTTGTATTTTTATATTATTTAATTTTCCTTTGAATTTTGTTCCAATGATTTTTGTTTTATTATTTTTATCATTAATTCCTACATTCAGAGTCATCAATTTTCTTTTAAAAGATACTTTTTTAGAAAATAACTTCTCGGTAAAATATTTAATACTTTCTGCGTTTAACATAGTATTTATAATATCTGCGTATGGATATACTTTAGGCTTTTCCGAACGAATTATAAAATCTGATAGTGAATTAGAGAGTCTTTCATTTGGTGGGCAAGATCATCTGGTTAGTATAGTGCGTATGCTTGATGGCGCTTCTATTTATATAAAAGATAGCCAGATTATTTATCAAGATGGGGGAAATTCAATTAAATTTTCGAGAAACATTCAGATGTACAGTGATGATCCTATTTCATGTCATTGGATGAATATTTGTTTACAAGATTATAAATTTAGCTTGGGAGAATTCTTCAACAAAATTGACCTAGCTAAAAAATAAAATTTTAGAATATAGTTTTGACTAAGCTATAAATACTTAAATGACATTATAAACTGACACCAGCAGGAGACAAAAATGAGCAATTTTAACCGGATTAAGACTATGTTGAAGGGGTCGACCACGATGCCGCTGGGGTCTGGGGGGCAGGGTCATGTTCATTTTCATGATGGGGTGGCGTGTACGCATGATCATTCGCACGATCATGGGCATTCACACGATCACGCGCACGATCACAGCCACCATACCGACGGCTCATGTTGTGACCAAGGGGATGCGTGCGCGCATGAAGATCATAAATAATATTGCATAAGAGGGAGATAAAAAATGACGACTGAATTTAGCAAGTTGCGCAGTGGTTTTTTGGCGCAGGATGATTTTAAGGGCGGCGTGCTTGGTTTTTTGGTTGAAACGCACGAAGGGGAAGAGCCTGTGCATGAGGGCGTTACAATAGAATCCCAAATCGGCAACAATTTCAAGGGGCACAATAACTATTGTGTCCCTTGACCTTTAATCATTGATTACTGATTATAGGATGAGGTTGCGATATTACTTTTTGTTCAAAATGCCATCCAGCCTTACAATTTCTTTGTTTATGTCGGCATCCCATCCCGCAAATTCTTTAGGGAGATCAGTGACACTATGGTAAGTTCCAGCGCGCCTTTGCGCAATAGCAGTATAGGTTTTGGAAATTATTTCGTGCAAATTGTCTTTAAATAACTGCTCTACTTCTTGTATAAGTCTTTTATAGGTTTTTGAATAAGTGTTTTCTTCTTTTGTGAAATTCACATAGCGCTGATATATGATTGCTCCGGTATCAATATTCTCATCAATTAAATGGATTGTTACACCGCTGGGCGTGTTGTCATAAAAAGACCAAAAGTTCGGGTGAGCTCCTCGATTCCATGGCAAGTATGAGATATGAAGATTTATTATAGGAGCTGTTGAGCTTTCAATCACGTCTTTTGTGATGATGTGTCTATAACCATAGCTAATCAATAAATCATAGCCTGCTGTGCTCGTGATTTTATCCTCAGTGTGCCATACTTCACATTGCGCTTGCACTAAGTCGTTGATGAGCGTTGTCTGGTCACAATGATAGCCAAGAAACAAAATTTTTATTTTTGGAGACGCTACAGTTTGAATTAATGTAACTGGCATGCTGATAATTATTTCTTGATCGTTCATAATATCTGAGGATAAATAGATATTCATAATAACAACAATACTTAAATTCTCAAGGCTTAATGTAAATAGCCGTATCAAAACGAAGCTTTGTCTTTAAGCAAATTTGGCTTATGATTTTTCATGGATGAATTTATTGATATTTATTGCGAGCGCACCGCGCTTGGTGTTTGGGATGAGCCGCTGAATTTGGTTAGTAATTTGGCGTTTTTTGTTGCGGCGTTTTTTGTGTTCTTAAAGATGCGGCGGACGCAGATTTATCGTGCCGATATTGTCGTTTTGCTCGCCCTGATGGTGGCAATCGGCGCGGGGAGCGCGGCGTTTCATGCGTTTGCGACCTATCGCACCATGATCATGGATATGGCGCCGATTATGTTGTTTCAGATGGTGTTTATTGTCTCTTACGGCTGGTTTGTGATTGGCGGGGTCTATCGCAAGACGGTGTGCGCTGTGCTGTTATTATTGTTTGTGGCGGGGAGTTTGTTTTTTGGGCGGCTGCCGTATGAGTGGGTGAACGGCTCGCTCGGTTATGCGCCTGCGCTGCTGTTTTTGATCGGCTTTGGCGTGTATCATTTGCGCGCACGCAAGGCGGGCGAGGGGATTTTGCTTTGGGCGGCGGGTATTTTTGCGGTGTCGCTCATCTTTCGCACGCTGGATCGCGATATTTGTGATGCATTTGCGCCGGGCGTGCATTTTATGTGGCATGTTTTAAACGCGATTGTGCTGTATTTGTGCGTGCGCGCGCTGATTACGGCTGCGCATGTGGCGCGCCTTGCAGGGATTGAGCCTTCAAAGCGTTAAAGTTGACATAATTAAAGGCGATGTTGTATCTTCCTTTCACTTTAATATCAGCAAGAAAATAGGCGCGTATGGCGATGAACATCAAAATTGACGATCAAATTTCACAGCAAGTGCGTGAACTGGCGCGCTTGTCTGATACATTTCGTGCCAAAAGCGAAGATGCCAGCCTTGAGGCTCAAAATTTCCAAGAGCAAGCGCGCGCGATTGAAGCAACATTCGGCTTGCGCGAGCGTTATCTGCGCGGCTATTTGGGCGGTGATCGCGATGCTGTGAAGGCGCAAATTGTCGCGCATTATGAGGGCATAGCCGCACAAGCGCTGGCGCGTGCGCACGGACGCACACAAGAGAAAACGCAGGGGCAAATCACTGATATTTTATCCTCTTATTTATCGAATACAGATCAATCATACACGACGCTAAAAGTGCCTTTAAACGCTGTGATTCTTTTGAGCCTGCGGGTCGATCAATTTAAAGCCAAAATCAAAACGGCCTTGAAAGAAATTGATGAAGCGCAATCAATGGAGACGATGGATTTATTTACAAAAAATGCCGCGATCTCGATTATGTCCTCGATTGAAAACGGGCAGGCGCGCGATGCGATTGAAGATGTAAAAAAAGCCGCGCCCGCGTTTCAAAAAGCGATTGAAGATTATAACGGCGCTATCAAGCAGGTTGATCTGGGCGCGCTTGATCTGGATATTGATGATTTCACCGATCTGGTTTTTGATCTGGTTTTGGATGGCTTTGATTTTATGAGCATTTTCACATTAAACGCGCTTGGTGATGCGGAAGAGCAAATGCGTGCGGCGATGGAAAAAGTCGATGAAGTGTCACGCGAAGTTGAGGCGATTGAAGGCAAAGCCCAAGGCGCGGTTGATACTTACATCCGCCATGTGCAAAATAGTCTTACCATGTAAAGAGATATGTGCTTATTGCACAACAACCGAGCCTGAATAAAAATACCAGCCCAGCCCTAAAATAAACAAAGCGTTGCCGTAAAGCCCGTGTTCAATTGTCACAAGCGCGAGGGATTTATGCTCCATGTACGTGCGGGCAAAAATATAGCCGCCGAACAGGCTCAAAAGCGGGGCGACGGGGTTGATATACATAAAATGCGCGTAGGCAAAGGTCAGCGTGCTGGCCACCACCATCCCCTTGCCGCGCCCGAACAAATAAGCATAGCGCGCGAAGAAAAAGCTACAGAAAATAAATTCCTGCGGCAATGCTGAAAGCACCGGATACACCACCAGAAGAAACGGCAAAATTTGCGGCATTTCGCGCGGCACGTGCAGGAAACGCTCCGGATCGTACCATAATAAAAATAGTGCCATGCCGATGATTGCAAATACAAAACGCACCAAAAGCGGCTTCATATGTGGCCATGTTACCGCGCCCCAGTTCCAAAGCGTTCGCAGGCTTTCTTTCGAAGTCAGGCGATAGATCACAAAGCAATAAAGCGCCGCGCCCCACAAAAACGCGAACATAAACGGTACCCATAAATTAACGATCAAAAGAGTCGGGATGCCGATACACAGAATTAAAAACTCAGTGATTTTATAAGGGCGCGATGTGATGATGTTTTGAATGTTCATATCTCTTATTCGCCGAGGAAGATGTTTGGTATCACTTTATTTTTGTTGTTTTTCTTTTCTTGTGGCGGCATATCATCGCGCGCCTTTATCATTGTATCCAGACGGTCAATAAATCCCAAAATTTCGACCACTTCGCGGTGCATTGTTTTTAAGCTCTCAGGGTCCGTTGCGGGTGTGTAAAGACAAGATGGTTCAAAATGATTATGTTTGCTCTCAATCATAATCATCACAGTCTGATCGAAAAAAGACACTTTTAAATCTTTACCCTCATATTCTGCATGCACAGCCTTGAGGCGTTCAATGATAATCGGGTCGATCAAATAGCGCGCTTCAACTTGGTCATTGGTGAAAGTGTCAAAAGATTTTTCAAATTCGGGATCAACCAGATTGGCTTTATCAAGCCCAATAGTTTTTTGGGCAAACCATTCACCGATTTTGCTTTTATTTTGCATCATAATTGTCTGGCCCAAAAAACGCTTTTGGTTGATTTCCAGCATAATGACGAGGCCATTAAAAACTGTTTGATAGCTTGTGCGTTTGTTGGTGCGCACTTTTTTCTCTAGCTTGATCTCGGTAAAGACCACATTGATTCCCTTATATATCCCTTGGAAATAATCATCGGGCTTATAGCGGTCATGCTGGGGGAAAATCTTTGATTTGGTGCGGATTTGGCGCTCAATTTTGCGCTTTTTATCATAAATCAGACCGAAAGCGTGCGCGATTTTGGGCAGGATATTTTTCTTATAAGCCTTGGTATATTGCCGCTTTGGCGCATTCACCCACGCATATAAAGCGCCCAAAACTACGAATGTTAGGCCCGCGGCGGAATCATCACTGCCGCTTTGCCACATCAAAAGCATCCAGTCAATATAGCCGCAAAGCGGCGCTAAAATCGCCGCGGCCGGAATACCGATTGTTTTGCGGAAGGAATAAGTTTCAAGCTTTTTGATACGCAATGTTTCCAGTGCTTTCAAATCGCCTTGTACGCGCGTGACCAAGGCTTGTGGCGGCTCGTCTCGTAGGGTTTGTAGTGTTGTCATGATAAAGGCTTTCGAAAATAAAATTCTTTGCGCGCAGGGGCGCTGAAAGGCGTGTTTAAAATTGTCGCTGGGTTTGAAATGGGATATGGTGAAAAAATGAATATCTTGTCCACATTCAAAGCCGCTCTTTTGTCGTCCGTGTCATTTTGTCGTGATTTATGGACAAAAATCAATTCATTTTCCGGCAAGGCGCTCTCTAAAAAATCAAAAAAGAAAATTATTGCCCCTGAAATCAAGACCGAAGACGAAGCGCCGCTTTCTTCTGCGCCGCCCAGCACGCGCGTTCGCCAATATGAAGAACATCCTTCAAGCGCTTACATGGAGCTGAAATACAGGTTTCGTGATGTCGGGCGCATGGGGGCAATTGCCGAAACAATGGGGCGCGATTTTTTGACGGCCATGCCTGAAGGCGCTTGGAAATCCCGTCTTGGGCAAATCGCCTTTATGCATCGCCGCATGCATGATGATTTGACCAATGATGAAATGCGCCGCCTTTTGGATCGCGCCAAAGACCATATCGCCAATCATGAAGATGATTGGGATGTTTGGGACAAAGCCAATCTGCGCGAGATGGAAGCGACCCATGATTTGCACGCCCCGCTTACGTGCGAGCTGACAGAAAAGCGCGCGCGCCTGTCTTACGAAGGGCGCAGGCGTCACCGCGATGCTTTAAAAAACGGCGACTGGCCGGATGGGCGCGAATTTTTATCAAGCGTGGTGGATATGAACCGCCAAGTGGCTGAAATGCGTGGCCGCGCGATTGGCACAAATTCATATTATCAGGCGCTGGTGAGTGAATATATGCCCGGCATTCAAGTCATGCAAATTGAAGAATGGTTTGATGATTTGGGCGCGAAATTAAATGTGATGTTGCCCAAAATTCTGGACAAACAAAGCAACGAAGCGCCGCCTGTTGATATTACCGATTTTTACCCTGCCAAAGCGCAAATGTGGCTGAACCATGCGTTGCTTGAAGCCATCGGGTTTGATTTTCAGCGCGGCGGCTTGTATGAGACAGGCCACAACCCCGTTGAGGGCGGCACGCCTGACGATACGCGCCTTGTGATTAAAACAGTGGCGATTGATAATTTTCTGGATTCAATGAAAAGCGCGCTGCATGAAGGCGGACACGGTATTTACATTCAAGGCCTGCCGCGCACCACATGGCGCTATCAGCCTGTGGGGCAAGATATGGGCGCGGCGGTGCATGAATCGCAGGCGCTTTTGGTGGAGATGATTATAGGCCGTACCAAAAACTATTTTGATTTTTTAGCGCCGCGTGTTGAAGGCTTGTTTCATGGCCTGCATAACCCGATGTTAAGCGCAGAAAATTTACATAAAATAAAAACCCGTGTTGCGCCATCTGTTTTGCGCAAAAAAGCCGATGAAGTGACCTATTTCTTCCATATGCAGCAGCGTTTCCGGCTGGAGCGTGACATGATGGAAGGCACATTAAAACCCGCCGATTTGCCCGAAGCGTGGAATGCGGGCTTGCAAGATGTTTTGGGCATTCAGCCCGACAATGTTCGCGATGGTTGCTTGCAAGATGTGCATTGGTTTGTCGGTAAATTCGGTTATTTCCCCTCCTACACAATTGGCCATATGTTGGCGGCGCAGCTTTATGAGACCATCCAAAAAGATATCCCCGATAGCCGCGCGCATATCTCACAAGGTGATTTTAAGCCGATTGCGCAGTGGCTCGGTCAAAACATTCACGCACAAGGCCGCTTGATGGGGTTTGATTCTCTGGTGAAAAGCGCAACAGGCAAAGCTCTTTCGACCAAACCTTTGGTGCGGCATCTGGAAGAGCGCTATTTGGCGGCTTAATCACGTTTTTATTTGACATATTACACCATTTTCGTTTATCCCTTTATGATAATTATAAAGGGATAGCGCGCATGATCGTATCATTTATCGCGGATTTGAAACTGACGCCTGACAATGAAATTAAAATCGTTGAATTCGGCGCGCTTCAGCATTCAGGCTTTTTAGGCTATAAGCTGGCCAGCGGCGGCACGGACATGCGCCATGATTTGGTGTATCCATATATTGAATCGCTTGGCTATCCCGTAAAGCGTTTTGAAGGGGTGATGCAGCCGCGCGAAGTGGCTGAATTTTTTGAAACCCACCGCGCCAATATTATTGAACATAACAAACCCGCCATTATTATGCCGCCAAACGGCGCTTACTTAAATCAATTATATATGATGGTTCACCGCGATCACCGCGCCGTGTGGTTTCACAATCATGAGCCTGTTTTTATGATGGCGATGGATAACAAGGCTGTGTTTATGGGTGTTTGCGGACAAACAATGCGTGATGCAATGCCCGATGGTGGCTTTATCTTGAATGATGTGACCGAAGACAAGCGCGCGGATATTACGGACGCGTTTCAAAGCGGAGACTATGTCATCAAAATGCCCGAAGCCGCCAAAGGAATCGGGACAATGGTTGTGCGCGGTGACCAAATGTTTGATGTGATGCACGCGATCACAAACCCCAAAGCGCGCCCCGCATCCCCTATGCCGATTTCAAAAGAATGGGATGATTGGTACACGCCGCTGATTTTGTGGCAGGAAAAAATAACAGGCAAAGCTGTGGCGCATAATGGCGCGCATTATGATGGCACAATGCGCGCTGTCATGACAGCGCATCTTGACCCTGCCAGCAAAGAGATCAAACTGGAAGTGCATGATGCGTACTGGAAATTCCCGAAAGTGGCAATTGGTGAAGGCAGTTTGCAGGACACAACGGTGTCTCACTCGCCTCCTGTGGCGGCGTATCATGGGGATTTTAACGCCCGCGCCAAAGCCGCCGAAAGCTTCGCGCTTGTGAGTGCGGCGGACAAACAAATCGTCTGGGATCATTTGCACCGCGTCATTCCGAAAACAGTGCGTAATTTACTTAATCATGATGCGGGCGAGATGGCGCACCATTTTTTAGATTTGGAAAAGCCGGATGGCGTTTTGCTGAGCGTCGGGATGATGATTGCCAGCATGGGGAATTATTTTGATGGCTATGACACAATCAAATCACATCGGCACGTTCATTATCCGCCCAATCAAGAGCCGCAAGAAAGCGGTATAGAATTTGTGTTTCCGCCGCAATTGGCCGAGACAATGCGCGTTATTGCACAAGCCGATCCGGACGCGCCATGGGCGCGATATTTGCGCTCGCTGCACAGTCCGCGCCGCAAGCATGTGATTTCACCGCAATTTTATGATGCGGTTTTGGCGCATATTCCGCGATATCATGACAGTGAACTCCAGCTTGATTTGAACTTTGATGTTGACGTTGATGCGAATGCGCTAAAACCAGCGCCTGTTTAAGCATAATTGCTGCGTGACAAAGCGGGGCGATTCTGGTTGAATAGTGGCCATGAACAGCGCCTTTACACCTCATTACATCTCCACCCGCGGCACGCCCGATGCCGCGCGCCCAGCGAACTTTAAAGACGCGCTTTTGGGCGGTATGGCGCCCGATGGCGGGCTATATGTGCCAGCGCAAATGGCTGATATATCGCCGCAACTTGATGAGTTAAGCGCGCTTTCTTACCCCGCGCTGGCCTATGAGATTTTACAGCCCTTTATTGGCGATGCGATTGCGGATGATGATTTGCGCGCAATGTTAAAGGAAACCTATAAAGCGCCGATTTTTCATCACCCCGACATTGCGCCGCTCATCCAGCTTGATGAGAATTTATGGCTTTTAGAGCTATTTCATGGCCCGACATTATCGTTCAAAGATTATGCGCTGCAGCTTTTAGGACGTTTGTTTGATTATGTTTTAAAACAGCGCGGCGCGCGCATGACCATTGTCGGCGCAACCTCGGGTGATACAGGCTCAGCCGCGATTGAAGCCTGCCGCCATTGTGACAATATCGATATTATTATCCTGCATCCGCACAACCGCACATCCCCCATTCAGCGCGCCCAAATGACCAGCACAGGCGCGGATAATGTGCATAATATCGCCCTTGAAGGCACATTTGATGATTGCCAGAATTTGGTCAAGGCGATGTTTGCAGACCATGATTTTGCGCGCCAGATTAAACTATCAGCTGTGAACTCGATCAACTGGGCGCGGATTATGGCGCAAATTGTTTATTACGTGTCGTCCTCGCTAAGTCTTGGCGGTCATAAAGGCCGCCCTGTTTCATATAGCGTGCCGACGGGGAATTTTGGCAATGTTTATGCGGGCTATTGCGCGCGCAAAAGCGGCGCGCCGCTGGATCAACTCGGCATTAGCACAAACCGCAACGACATTTTAACCCGCTTTTTTGAAAGTGGCACAATGCGCAAAGACGGGGTGCAAAAATCGCTTTCGCCGAGCATGGATATCGAGATTTCCAGCAATTTCGAGCGCTATTTATTTGATTTATGCGGGCGCGATCCTGATGCGGTCGCCGCGCGCATGACGGATTTTAGAGAAAAGGGCGCATTTTCGGTTTCACAAAATTTGTTTGAAAAAGCCAAACAGGATTTTCATGCCTTGCGCTGTGATGATGCACAAACGCTTGAGGCGATGCGCCATTGCTATCAAAAAACAGGACATATTATTGACCCGCATAGCGCCGTGGCTTTGCATGGTGCGCTTGAGATGCAGGCGCGTGAGGAGGCTTCGCGCGGAGGAAGCGATATGCCGATGGTGGCGCTGGCCTGTGCGCACCCTGCCAAGTTCCCTGATGCGGTGCAAAAAGCTTTGGGGCGCGCGCCAGAAATTCCGGAGCGCCTTCAAGACGTGATGGAGCGGGAAGAGACATTCGACATTTTGCTCGATGATTACCAGCGCGTTTGCGCCTATGTGCGCGAGCGTTCACGCGCTTCCTCATAAAATGCGTTCACGCACCGCATCGTCATATTCAGATTGGTGATGATTTTGCGACTAATCGTCTTTAGATTTATCGCCTAAAAACACAATATTATCTTGGCGGCCGCCTTCGGGGTCTGCGATGTCTTCGGCGCGAATTTCCATTAAAAACTCTTTGTCTTGTTCGGCGCCATTTTGCGCGATTCGCAGGGATTGTTTGCGGATGGTTTTTTCAAACAAATCACGTACGCCGCGCGCGTTTGAAATCGAGATATGCCCGTGGTTTTTTTCGCGTTTCAAAATTTCGCGCACCCGTTTTAAAGCGCCCTCATTTGGGGCATAGGATTGCTCTGCGCACATATGGTCAAAGATTTGTACCAGATCATCCGCGCTGTAGGCATCAAATGTTATGATATTGGCAAAGCGTGATCGGAAACCGCTATTGGAGACTAAAAATGATTTCATTTCGCCTGTATAGCCCGCGGCAATCACCATAAATTCATCGCGGTGATCTTCCATCTTTTTCAAAAGCGTTGCGATAGCTTCAGGGCCGAAGCGTTCGTCATGCCCCAGCATATACGCCTCATCAATAAACAATATACCGCCTTTGGCTTGTTTTATTTTTTCAGCGGTTAGCGGGCCTGTCTGGCCGACATATTCACCGATTAAATCACCGTGATCGACCTCGACCACATGGCCTTTGGCCAAATATCCCATGCGGTGCAAAATATCCCCCAAAAGGCGGGCGACTGTTGTTTTGCCTGTGCCGGGCGGGCCCATAAAGACGCTGTGCAAATTAACAGCCGGTGTTTTTAAGCCCAGCCCTTCGCGCATTTTGCGGGCTTTCATCAGCGAGATGAGATTGCGTACTTCTTTTTTAACGCGGTGCAGCCCTGTCATATCATCCAGCGGTTTTAACAGCGTTTCGATATCGTCATCCGACAAATCGGGCAGGGACGATGGCGCAGGCGTGCCCCAATCATCGCGGCCGATTTTTTGCGCCGGATTCTCCACTTGGACAATGCCGTGTTCTAGCAAAAAATCTTCGATGGCAGGGGGTAATAACCCTGTGTGTTTGAGATCTTCTTCAAAAATGACGGCTTTATGGTCTTTATCGGCAAATTTTGAAAACGGACTTTGTGAGTCATGATCTAAATTTGGTTTTGTGTCTTGTGTCTTTGTGCTTTTCTCTTCGCTTATCTCTTCGCTGGTCTTTGGCGCCAGCAAAAACGGCTTATCCAGTTTAACCGAGAGTTGCGGCGTGCCTGAACAGGGGCCCCATTGTGTTTCCAGATCACCTTTTTTCCATTGGCGCACGAAAGCGGCAGCGTTGTAGTCAAAATTAGCGGCTTCTGAAATCATGCTCAGCGCCGTGTCTGCGTCTTTTTCTGTGCCAAGGCCGTAATAGCGGCACAGACCGATGCGATATTTTAAATCGGCAAGGGTGAAAATATTTTGATCAAGGTCATTTTCATAGGCGGCAAGGCCATCGAGGAATAAATTATAAGCTTCTTGATAATCCTTATCAAAGAGATCGCCGTCAAAATAATGACAGCCTAAATTCAGCATCGCTTCGCTACTGCCGCGGCGGATGGCTTGGTTTAACAATTTGAGATAGATCGCATTGTTTTTATCAAGCGTTGGTTTGCGGCGTAACATTTGCGCCATGCGCAGCGAGCCTTCGGCTTTGCGGCAGGAGGCGGCTTTGCGGTAATAATGAAACGCTTTGGCGGAGGATTCATGATGAACGCCGCTGATATTGGCGTAGCGGCCAGCATATAAATCCGCCATTAAGACATAAAATTCGCCTGTTTCGGCTTTTTCGATGCGCGCTTCAAGGCTTTGAATTTGGGTAAAAAGGCGATCGCGCAATTCTTCAAAATTTTTCAACCCTTCGGCGCTGGCGGCGCGGGCGTAATCGTTATAAGCGTTTTGGCACTGGGATAGATGATATTCGGCGATGATATAGGCGACGGATTCGCCGGCGCTTCCGGCTTTTTCGACCTGCATATGCATGAGTTTTTCAGCCGCTTCAAAACGGTCTTGGTATAAACGCTCAAACTCTGCACGGCTTTTGAATGATTCATTCAAATTACCGCCTGTTTTGACGCTTTGATTGGCATCTTTAAAGCGCTGGTCGAGATCGTCCAGCTTATTTTGCTGGTCTTGGTGCGCCCCTAAAGTGTCGTTGGAAGATGTCATATTGTTTGGATTCCTTTTTTACACGCCGTATTTCATCTATTTACAAAGGTTCTGCGCATTTATTTTACCCTTCCATTGTCTCATAAAGAGCGTCTGAAATGCAAGAAAACCCCCGCATTTTCACATGACTTTAAGCCCGTATGATTTTGCAAAGGACAAATAATTTTATTTTTTGGTTTCTTTGAGGGTGATTTTTAAATTATCCGCAATATGACCTTCATCCATGGTGCGGATTTTTTCGCGCGCCTGTTTGCCGGCGGATTGATAATTCGGGTCATCCATACGGCGGATCGCGTCAGCCAGTTTTTGGATATTTTCATCGCCGATTTCTTCGCGGGCTTTGGCGGCATTTTCCTGCGCGTGCGCAATGAGTTCTTCGCGATTCATATCAGCGGGGTCTTTCTTTTTCTTTTTGAACAATCCGAACATAAGTTTCCTTTATTGGTTGTTTTAATTGATTGTTTTGAACGCACACAAAGCTATGCATGAACCATACCAATATCAATTACGAAGCGGCTTTCCTGTGCTCAGCATATGGGTGATGCGCTCATGTGTGCCGTCATTGTGTAAAAGCTTCATGAATTCTTCGATCTCCAGATCCAGTAAATCTTGCTCGCTCATGGTTTTGGTCCAGTCTGCATCTGCCCCGCCACTGAGTACAGTGGCAAGGTGACTGGCCACCACAATGTCATAGGGCGTGGCTTTGCCGCTTTTGGCCATATCAGCAGCCACCGATTGATCGAGCGCGGCTTTGCCCGCAGGGCCAGGCAGGCGGATATCGTCAATGGGGGCAGGGGCGGTGTAATCTTTGGCCATCTCCATTGCTTTTTGTTTGGCATCAAACAACAAACGGTCACGGTTCATGGTGATGCCGTCTGTGGGTTTGAAATAGCCTTTGGCAATGGCATCCGCGCCCGCGCTTGAGATTGTCGCTGTGCCTAAAAGTTGAAACGCTTTGCGCACCGCGCCCATCGGGTCATTTTGGGGCGAGAACCAAAAATCTTGATGTTTGTCGCGCTGGCTTTGCTGGTAGCGCAAGATCATTTCTTTACAGCCGCCCCACGCCGGAATAAGGCCAACGCCCACTTCGACAAGGCCAGCATAGGTTTCGGCGTGCGCTTGCACATGGTCGGCGTGAAGCAAAATTTCACAGCCGCCGCCAAGCGCAAGGCCGCTGGGCGCGGCGACAAAAGGAAAGGCGGCGTATTTTAAGCGCATATACATGATTTGCCCTGCTGTGATAAAGCGAGTCAGGGTGGTGAAATCCCCATCTTTTATCATCTCCATCGCAAGGCCAAGGTTCGCGCCCGCCGAAAATGCCGCGCCTTCATTATAAGCGATCAGCGCGTTATATTTGCCGCCGCTATTTTCGATTAAATCCGCGGTATCGCGCAATGTTTGAAAAATGGTTTCATCCATTGTGTTCATTTTGGTGATGGCTTCAAAACACAAAACGCCATCGCCCAGATCCCAGATATGGCATGAATTATTTGTGATGAGGGGGGCGCTTTGCGCGCGGATGTGATCGAGTAGCAATACGCCTTCAGGGATTTTTTGAGTGTGGTATTCCCCCGTCAAGGCGCGAAAATGCCGCACGCCGTTTTCGGATTTGTAAAAGCGCGCATCGGTTTCAGCCGACATGGTTTTAAGTAAGGCAGGGACATCAATATCATGTTGCTTGAGTTGATCGACAACCCATATAACGCCAACTTCATCCATCATTTCAAACGGCCCTTTGGCCCAGTTGTAGCCATAGCGCATCGCATCATCAATCGCGGTGATGTCGTCTGCCACTTCGCCTGCCAAGGTGGCAGCATAAGCCCATGTGTGGAGCATCACTTTTTTGGCGTAAAGCGCCGCTGGATGATCGGTTTCAAGAAGGGTTTTTAAATCACCCTTTGCGGCTTTGATAAAGCCGAGATCGGGTTTTGAGGCGGCGCTGTAAGATTGTTCGGAGAATTTGTCTTTTGTAAGGTTAAGCGCCTGTTTTTCTTTGCCGCCCTCTGGCGATGCCGCAAGGCGGTAAAACCCGCCCTTGCCTTTGCGGCCTGTATAGCCTGCGGCGATCATCTCTGTGATGAAATTATGCTCTTTATATATTTTTCGATACGCATCGTTTCCATCTAATAAATCAACCAGAGAGTGAGATAAGTGCGGCATGAGGTCAATGCCGACAAGATCGATCAGCCCAAAAATTCCGGTTTTGGGGATGCCCATCGGGCGCGATAAAACGGCGTCTGCCATGGTGATATCAAGCTCGTTTTCAACGGCAATATTGATCCCTTGCGTCATCCAAAAGACCCCAAGACGGTTGGCAATAAAGCCCGGTGTATCGTGGCAAAAAACAATATTTTTGCCGAGCATACGATCACAAAAATCAGTGATATTTTGCACATGATCTTGTTTTGTCTGCGCGCCAACAACAATTTCAAGCAAGCGCATAAAGCGCGGCGGGTTGAAAAAATGGGTGATCATGAAATCTTCAGCAAACGCGTGATCTTGCTTTTCAACTAGCTTTTCAAGCGGAATGGTTGATGTGTTGGAGGAGACAATGCTGCCCGCGCGGCGATGCTTCGCGATGAGATCATAAAGCTTATGCTTGATCTCAACATCCTCTAAAACCACTTCAATGATCCAGTCACACTCACCCAGCTTTTGGGCATCATCGCGTAAATTGAGCGGCGTTATCAGTTCGGCGTTTTTTTTCACCATAAAGGGTGAGGGGTTTGTTTTTAACATTGTATCAAGCGCGCTTTGCGCCAGCACGTTCGGCGCGCTAGCGCCATCGGGGACAATATCCATCAAATAAACCGCAATGCCCGCATTGGCGATTTGGGCGGCAATGCCGCGCCCCATGACTCCGGCGCCGATAACGGCAATTTTTTGAAATGACATAAATGATCGTCCATCTTTGTTGGCTTGTTTAATCGATCAAAATTATATCATTGAACCTGCTTCAAAACAGCCCTTATTCAGTGAAAAATTTTAATGACAGATCTATGTATGCGCAAGATGGCTTATTCGGTCGCCTCAATCGGCAACGCTTCCATGGCGGCGAAATCTTTGCGGGTGTCGCGAAATTCCTGAACGGTCTCCTCGCCGCGTAGCAAAATATTGGGTAGTTCTTTGAAGTGACCTTGCAATAAATATTGCACATGGTTCACGACCTCACTTTCATAAAGCCGTATTTCCTTGATATCGCTCAGCGGGCTAGCGATGCCGATAATCATGCGCTTATATAAAACCATTAAGCTTTCAAATGTGTTAATCACCATCAGCTTTTCTTTGAGATGATTAATCGCGTTCAGCTTATGTTGCATATAGGGGCCGTGATATTTAGAGAGATAGCCTTTGATCTTGCCGAGATCTTTAATATCGCTCTGGATGGCCGCTTTGATTTCAATGGTTTTGAGATAGACTTTTTTATCTGGCGCTTCGAGCGTTTTTTCGTTTTCATGGATTAGATGGGCGGTTTTTTGGACAATATTTTTGACATCGTCATATAGTTTTTTGGCCGAATTTTGATCGAGCGTAAAGCGCTTTTTTGTTTCCAAAACATTGCGCGTCGTGCGTTTTATTTTTTCATAATCTAGCGTACGAAAAGCGGCAGTTAGGCTACGGATAAACGGGCTGGCTTTGTCTTTGCCAAACAGGCCAACCAAAGCTTCGGTCAGCGCCGTGATGTTGGCCTCCATATGTTCGATGACAGGGATGGCCGATTTAAGACGGTGAATATTGCCGAGCCGCTCGTCTTTTTCTTTGCGATAGCGGTTAATCATCATGCCGACATCGGCTGACCAGCGGGCGTTGGTGTTGGCGTTCATGGAGGCTTTGCGTTTTTCTTCTCCTTTGATTTCGTCGCGCAATAAAACTGTGAAGCGCCCTAAATGCATATAAACCGAGGCAAATTCAGTAATGTATTTTTGCAAATCCTCTTGCGCGGATTCGGCGTCTTCTTTGATTTTTTTGACATGCATCGCCTCTTTGGCGGTTTCGGGCATGTATTTATTTTTGATAATCCAGTCGCCTGTGAAGATGAAATAGGCGGCAAACTGGCCGCGCAACCATTTTTCTTCGGTTTGCAGCTCGGATTCGGCGTAATTTTCGGCGCTGGTTTGAAGGCGCGCCTTAATATGGACAATAAACGCCTCTTCCACAGCATCAAGCGTTGCATCTGTTGGCAACTCCATTTGCTGTAAAAATTCTGTTGTGTCCATTGATTAAGAATCCGTTTGTGAATATACGCCTTTACTATAGCCTAAAATCGGTAATAAAACCTAAACAGATTACTTTTAATCACGTTCTAAAATAATGGAAGCGCCTTGGCCGCCGCCGATGCACATTGTGGCAAGCCCGAGCGCTTTACCCTCGCGCGCCATTAATGTGGCAAGCTTGCCAGTAATGCGCGCCCCTGAAGCCCCCAAAGGATGTCCCAGCGCAATCGCGCCGCCATCAAGGTTCAGGCGGTTCATATCGATGCCCATCTCATCAATCACCGACAGCGCCTGTGCGGCGAAAGCTTCGTTGAGTTCGATAATATCAATATCATCAAGAATTAAGCCAGCGCGCTCAAGCGCTTTTTTGCTGGCCGGCACAGGTCCGATCCCCATTGTTTCAGCGGCGCAGCCCGCAACCGCAACAGATTTAATCCGCGCTAAAATCTCAAGATTATGCGCTTTGGCATACTCTTCGGAGGTCACCAGCACCGCCGCGCAACCATCCGTTAAAGGCGATGATGTTCCTGCTGTCACGCTTCCTTTTACATCAAAAGCGGGCTTCAGACCGCTGAGCGCCTCTAAAGAAGAATCGGGGCGGATACAGCCATCTTGTTTGATATCGTTGATCGCGGTGATCTCATCATCAAACTTACCCTCGCTTTGGGCTTTGGCGGCTTTGTGGTGCGATTGCACGGCGAACTCGTCTTGACGCGCGCGGTCGATTTTATACTGATTTGCCAAATTTTCTGCTGTTTCGCCCATGCCGATATAAGCTTGCGGGTAATGATCCAAAAGCGCGGGGTTAGGAAGCGGGTTAAACCCGCCCATCGGAATGCGGGTCATGGATTCAACGCCGCCGCACAAAAACACATCACCTGCGCCCATCGCGATATACCCTGCCGCCACATGAACGGACGTCATGGAGGAGGCGCAAAAGCGATTAATCGTCATGCCCGCAACGCTAATCGGCAAGCCGGCGTGCTGGGCGACGATTTTGCCGATATTAAACCCTTGCTCGCCTTCAGGGAAAGCGCAGCCCATAATCAAATCTTCGATATCGTCCGCCTTCACGCCGCTTTGTTTTAACAAATCACGCACAACCAGCGCCGCCATATCATCGGGGCGGGTCATGGCGAGTGCGCCTTTATTGGCAAAATGAAAGGGGGAGCGCTTAAAGGCGCAAATGACGGCTTGTGTGCTCATAATATAATATCTCCGTTTTGATAGGCTGTGAGTGCAGATGTAAAATTTAGGCATAAAATTTCCTGCATCATAGCCGCAAATTTTGAAAAAAACCATGGATGATTGTGGTATGAACATACAGGTTTACGATCAATCGCTTTCTTTTCTTTTGACAAGTGTTTATGATTCAGGCAGTGAAAAGAACCTGCTTTTAAAAAGCATTCTGATTCACAGAGATAATTTAAAATTTAACGTATTTAGAATTTAATGGAGACCATTATTATGGCGCAAACGGCAACCGATCCTCGTGGCATGAAACGTATTTGCATGAATTGCGGGGTTCGTTTTTACGATTTAAACAACCGCCCGATTACATGCCCCTCTTGCAAAACAGAGTTCACAGGGGATGTGAAGGTCAAAGCGCGCAGAGGCCGCGCGGCTGCTGTCGCTGGTGAAGATGAAGGTCAGGTCACCAAGAAAAAAGCCGCCGCCGCCAAAGCTGAAGTCGAAGAGGATGATGATGACGAAGCGGAAGACGAAACCGAAAAAATGGTTGTGAGCCTTGAAGATGTCGATGAAAAAGGCGCGAATGATGATGACGATGATGATGACAGCGATGATGATGATGACGAGTTGGGTGATCTAGATTTGGATGATCTGGATATTGATGATGATAGTGACGATGATGATCTGGACGATCTGGATGATGATTTGGATGATGATGACGATGTGTCTGCTGTTGTCAAAAAATCCAAAGATGCCGATAAGTAAAAGATCAGTATCTCATTCATGATTTTATCATGAGTGATTTTACCATAGAGTGATTTTATCATGTGTTTTGACTTTTTTGTGAAAAGCCTATAATCACATAAGTCTTGAATTTTGGGTTTAACAAGAGAAGTAGAGTCTCAATGAAAATTGACGAAAGCGCCATTCGCAAACTTGCGGAACTTTTGGATGAAACGGGATTGAGCGAGATTGAGGTCGCCGAAGGCGAGCAAATGATTCGTATCAATAAAGGTGGCCTCGTGATGGCAGGAGGCCAGACAATGGCCGGGCCTTTGCCGCCGCAAATGGAATCTGACCCGACAACCCCGCAAGCGGCCAACATTGTCGCCCCATCCGCCGCCGTAAGCGACCATCCTGGCGCTGTTGCCTCGCCCATGGTCGGCACAGTTTATTTACAGCCAGAGCCAGGCAAACCGTCTTTCGTCAGCAAAGGCAAAAGCGTTGGCGAAGGCGATACGATCATGATTATTGAGGCGATGAAGGTGATGAACCCGATCAAAGCCCACAAATCAGGCACTGTGACGCAAATTTTGGTCGAAGATTCACAGCCGGTTGAATTTGGCGACGTGCTGATCGTGATCGAATAATGATCGTTGCGGTGATTTTGCCGCAATATTGATTTCAACAGACAATCAAAACAGGTGTAAAGCCCGCTATGTTCAAAAAAATCCTCATTGCCAATCGTGGTGAAATTGCGTTGCGTGTCATTCGGGCATGCCGCGAAATGGGTATTGAATGTGTTGCGGTTCACTCCACAGCAGATGCCAATTCGATGGCGGTTCGTTTGGCGGATGAAAGTGTCTGTATCGGCCCACCAGCGGCGCGCGATAGCTATTTAAATATCCCTTCGATTTTGTCGGCGGCCGCCGTTACGGGGGCGGATGCCATTCACCCGGGCTATGGGTTTTTGTCTGAAAATGCACAATTTGCGCGCATGATTGAAGAACATGGCTTTGCCTTTATTGGCCCCAAGCCCGAGCATATCGAAACCATGGGCGATAAGGTGGCGGCTAAAAAGACTGTCAAAGCTTTAGGCCTTCCGGTTGTTCCTGGCTCGGACGGGGCTATTGAAAGCGCCGAAGAGGGGCAAGAATTTGCCAAAGATGTCGGCTATCCCGTGATTATCAAAGCCGCTTCAGGCGGCGGTGGTAAGGGGATGAAAATTGTTGAGCGCGCCGAAGATTTCCAAGAAGCTTTTGACACGGCACGCAGCGAGGCCAAGGCCAATTTTGGTGATGACACGGTTTATATGGAGAAATTCCTGATGAAACCGCGCCATATTGAAATTCAGATTTTTGGTGATACGCACGGTAACGCCATTCATTTGGGCGAACGCGATTGCTCGATCCAGCGGCGACACCAAAAGCTGATTGAAGAAGCGCCATCGCCGGCGCTCAATGATGATGAGCGCGAGGCGATCGGCAAATTAGCGGCGGATGTGGTGCGCGAAATGGGCTATCGCGGCGCAGGCACAATTGAATTTTTGTATGAAGACGGTGAATTTTATTTCATGGAAATGAACACCCGCATTCAGGTCGAGCATCCTGTGACAGAGATGATTACCGGAATTGATTTGATCGCCGAGCAAATCCGCGTTGCCGCTGGCGAGAAGCTGAGCGTGAACAAAAACCGTATTCGCTTGCGCGGGCATGCGATTGAAGTGCGTATAAACGCCGAAGACCCCGACACATTTATGCCCTCCCCCGGTAAAATAACCCAGTTTCACTCCCCCGGAGGCCTTGGCGTGCGCTTTGATTCTGCCATCTACACCGGCTACACCATTCCGCCTTATTATGATTCGATGATTGGTAAATTAATCGTTCATGGTCGCAACCGTGAAGAGGCGATCCGCCGTTTGCGCCGCGCGATCACCGAAACCGTGATTGATGGCGTGAAAACAACGCTCCCGCTTCATTACGAGATCACCTCTGATCCGGATTTTGTCAGCGGTGATTATAATATTCACTGGCTTGAGAAAAAGCTGGCTGCAAAGAATAAATAAGCGCGCCCCTCATCCTCTTTATCGCTGTTCCCTCATTGTCGTCGCGCCACTGTGTGATAGGCTTTTGATATGAATTTAGATTCGCTTTTAGCAGATGTTTTGGATGCGTACGCGGCAGGGCTGTTCCCGATGGCGGATCAGCGCGAGGATAGCGATATTTACTGGTATGATCCGCCTAAGCGCGGACAGCTCTCCATTCATGATCTTCATGTTTCCAGAAGCCTGCGCCGCACCGTTTTAAAACAAAATTATGACATCAAAATTGACTCCGCCTTTGAAGGCGTGATTGATCTGTGCGCCGAAGCCGCCAAAGATCGTCCGCAAACATGGATCAACCAAGGCATTCGCGATTTGTTTGTCGCCCTGCATCATGCGGGTTATGCCCACAGCGTTGAAGTGTGGACAAAGCAAGAGACGCCGCCGCGCCTTGTTGGCGGGCTTTATGGTTTGGCGCTGGGCAAAGCTTTTATGGGCGAAAGCATGGTGTCGCGCACCCCTGATGCCAGCAAAATTGCGCTGGTGCATTTGTGCGCGCGCCTAAAGGCGGGCGGGTTTACAATTTTGGATACGCAATTTGTTAATGAACATCTCAAACAGTTCGGCGTTTATGAAATTGATCGGGATGATTATTTGCAGAATTTGGCACAGGCTTTAAAAGAAGAGGGTGATTTCATTTTGCCGGCTATATCTGAGGAAACGCTGCTAAAAGCGTATTTTTCGTTATAATATTACGTTTCAAGGTCGTTTTGTGTATAAATATTAACAAATTCTTGACAAAAATTTAAGAAATGGTTAAATTATACATAACACAGACATTTTGAATGAAAGCAGAAATGCCCATGGCTATATTTTTCGCCGCAGATATTGGTAGCTTCGCCGACCGCGTTTTAGAGCAGCGCGGCGGGATAAGCGATTATTTTGGTGAAAATGCTTCGACTGAAAAGACACCGACTGAAAATACATTGGCTGAAAGCACGGCGCAACCAGATCATTCTCAAAGTTTTGCGGCTTCGGCGCATGTGGTTCAATCGGCAGAAGTGGCGGACACTGCAACGGCGCATAAGGCCGCTTGCGCGCCGTAAGCAGTCCTTATTTTTTTTCATGATATCAAACGGCTTCTATTTGTAGAGGCCGTTTTGCTATTGAGGCGCAGGCTTTAAGGAAATATTGGCGATGTTTGCGGGGCGGGGTTGTCAGCGGCAGGCTGAAGAGGGGCGGCATCGACATTATCTGCTTCTTTTTTTGCTTCTTCTTGGGCCTCTTCTAGGGCCTCTTCTTGGGCCTCTTCTTGGGCTTCCGCCATTGTTTCGGCGACAACGTTAGATGTTTGCGCGTTATCGTCCGTTTGACCGGAAGTTTGTGTGGGCGGAAGCTGTGATTTTTCAAGGCAATCCAGAACCCAAACATCATAGATCGGGTGATCCATCGCCGATAAGGCGGGGGAGGATGCAAACATCCAGCCGCTAAAGACCCATTGGGGAACAGGCTCTTGCTGTTTATCAGCCGCGGTTTCAGGCGCAGGCACCATTTCCCAGATTTGCAGGAACGAGGCGGATTCAGGCTGGGCGATGGGCGGCGCTTTGCGGCAGGCCTGTGTTTTAATATAAAGCGGGCCGAATTTGACCGTGCTGCCGACGCGTGCCTCAAAAGTAACGGTGCGCGCGGTTATTTTGTCTAGCGAGCGCAGCTTGACGTAGGGCATGTCTTCCATAGTTGTTTGAATGCGGCCCGTCTCGTTGCCAAGATCGGGTGTGAAGCTCTCGCCACGATCACCAAATAATGTCTCAAGATCCAGATCGCCGAATGTGTCGATTGGTGTTTGTGCGCGTGTTTCTTGGTTCGTTTCTTTAGCCGTTTCTTCAGTCGTTTCTGGGGATGTCACTCGTGGCACATCTTCTTGTGCCGTATCAGAGTCAGGCGTCTCGGACGGGCTGGTTTGCGGCATGCTCAGCGTTTCACGTTCAATCAGCGGCGAGTCGAAAAAAGAAGGTTCATCCAGCATGCCTTGCGCGCTTGCGGGCATGGTGGCCGCGCAAGTAAAAGCCAAAGCCGTAATGCGTAAGCACAGTTTAGGAAGGGTAAAAGCAGATATCAAACTCATATGTGGGCTTTCAGCGTGCGCTAAAAATCACGGGCGAAAGGGGCTTGCGCGCCTGTAGCTGAACCAGGGCCAGAACCATGGGCAGAAATAGGGCTTGCGCTTGCGCCGCTCTCTTCATCTTTGTCGTCACTGCCTTGCATGCTGAAAATAAACTGGCCAAGAAGCTGCTCCAGATTTTGCGGCGCTTGCGTATAGGTAACGCGCCCGCCTTCCGGCAAAAATTCTTCCGAACCGCCCGGCTCAAGCAAAAGATAGCGCCCGCCCAGCAAGCTTTCGCTACTGATTAAGGCCGCTGTATCATCAGGAATTTTAACGGAGGGGTCGATCGACATCCGCACCCGCGCCAGATAGCTTTCAGGGTTCAAATCAACACCCAAAATCGTACCGATTTTAACGCCGCTAATCTGAACATCATCACCCACAGACAAACCACCAATACCGGCAAAGTCAGCCACAATTTCATAGCCGCTGACAGACTGGACGTTGGCTGTTTTATAACTGTAGAACAAAAAGACTGCCGCAATTAAAAGCACGACGCTTCCCAAGACTGTTTCGATGACACTGCGTTTCATATGTTTTGGCTCACTAGTTTATTTTTATGGTTTATTTTTTTTCTTTATAGCGTGAAATGGATCACGACACACTAGCAAAATTATGCGCTGGAAACATTAGTTTTTTGTTCCCGTTTTCTTTGTGGCTTTGTCGCTGGCGTTTTGATGGGGTGTCCATGCTTCATAATCACCTGTTGCGCCGTCGCGCTTGCCGCCTGCCAGCACATGACCCGGCGGGCGATAGGCAAGGTTTGTCCCTGTGCGGTTGGGCGTATGCGGCTTTTGCCACGGGCGGCGGAAGGATTTTTGATCCTGATTGTCTGCAGAAGCCCCCGCCGGCACGATATTGGTCTGGTGGTGCAGCCAGCCATGCCATTCGGGCGGCACGGCCGTCGCTTCCGGCGCGCCCTTGTAATAAACAAAGCGGCGCGGCTTGCTATAGCCCTTGCGCGGTTTGGCTTGATAGTAACAATTGCCGAATGTGTCCTCGCCAATTTTTTTCGCGCCGCCCCATAAACGCGAAAGCGCGGTATAGGCCGGTGACATCACACCAAACAGACGAAATATGGACATGCAAAATACCTTTGCCAAAAATTGTAAAACTCCCTTATAGACATGCCGTAATCTGGGTTGAGAATCAAGTCCTTTACTTTTTTGATCGCGCGCGGCATAATTTATGAATTATGAGAATTTCAAGAAGAGCCACTATTCAAAATCGCCAAATTCAAAATCGCCAAATTCAAAATCGCCAAATTCAAAATCGCCAAATTCAAAATCGCCAAATTCAAAATCGCCAAATTCAAAATCGTCAGGGCCGCCTACATATGCGCCTCTATTTGGCGCGCTTATACATGATTGTTCTGTTTGCAATCATGGGCGCGTTACTGATGGCGCCGGCAAGCGCAAATGCCGATGATTTGGGCTTTTCCAGCTGTGATCCGATTGCGCGGCTTTATGGCGATGTGATCTGCCGCAAAGATGTCGAGCAAGCGCCCGAGCATCGCCCCGAAATTGAAAAAGCATTCCGCCAAAGCGGTATTGACCCCGCGCAAGAACTGCACCGACAAAATCGCCAGCGCTTTTTTCAGCTGGTCTGGGAAGGGGCGCTGGTTGAGCGTTTTGGTGTAACGCCTTTAACCCCCACTGAAGATGAAATTACGACATACCATAATGTTTTTAAAAACACACTGCGTGATAACTATCTGAATGATAAAGAGAATATTGACCGCCTGAAGGCGCGCCTTAAACAAGGCGATCTTGAGGATGATATGCGCAAAGAGCTCACGGATTTGTTGCTCTTGACGAATACAAGCGTGCGTTATTATGAGCAAAACCAACAGTTTCGCGCTGAAATGCCGGCGGAATATGTCGCCACAATTTTAGAGGCCGAGCGCAAAATTGCCTCTGCGGCCTTAAAAAACTGGCGTGCCGACAAGGCTTTGTTTGATGCGTTTGGCGGGCGCGTTTTTGTGGTGGATGACCAGCTGAAACCGCTGGATGCGTATCTGGATTTTTTGGGTGATATGGGCGCGCAAGACAATATTGTTTTGATTGCTGCTGATTATCAGGATTTGCTTGAAACGATTATGCGTGATTTTGAAGCGATGCAAAATACATCACAAACTGCTGATGAGACGCAGGCGCGCGCCTATTTTAAAACACCCGATTTGATCCTGACAGGCTATCAAGCGCCTTAATTTGTTTTGATTTACTATGTGGTTTGCGCTTATTTGGCTTGAGCCAGCCAGTTTTTAAACACTTCGCTCGCCTCGTCCTTACAAATCTGCTCGAATGGCACAGTGCGCTGGGAGAGAGGTTTGTTGATTTCTGCGAAAATATCTTGCTCGTCTGCGCGTGGCACGCCGGCTTCGATATGGCTGATACCGTAATAGACCTTTGTGATGCCTGTGCCGATAATAAGGGCTTGCCCGAGCATGGTTGGCTCTGAGCTGCAATAAATTTGACAGCCATCAAGGCGAATGTCGCCCCTGCCTTCGGTTGCGCGGCGAATGGCCAGCACTTCGGCATGGGCGGTAGGGTCGGAGCGACCATAAACGCTATTGACGCCCTCGCCCAAAATAAGGCCTTTTTCATCTGTCACAATCGCGGCAAACGGCCCGCCAAGGCCAGAGCGCGCATTTTGACGCGCCAAAGCAATCGCGCGTTCCATGAGTTCGCGCGGCTGGTATGTGCGTGCCATATCACTGCGGAAGCTATCAAGGTTTTTACCGCGTGAATGCAAAATGCGTTTGACGGCCTCCAGCAAGCGATCCGGCTCGACCGGTTTTTTCATGACTTGACCAATGCCGAAATTGCCCGCTTCCATTAAAATGTCGGTTGTCGGGTTTTCAGTCAGCATAATCATGCCGATTTTTTTGCCGCGCGTTTTGGCATAGCGCGCCACATCAAACCCGTCATCTGGCAGTAATGTGTCATCAACAATGCACGCATCGAGCGGCGTATCTTGTATCGTTGCTTTGGCTTCATTACTGTTTTTGACTTCGATCGCGTTCACGCCACGCATTTTTAAAACATCGGCAACATAGGCGCGGCTTTTGGCATCGCCATCGGCGATCAAAACATTTATCGGCGCGGTTTCGCTGCTCATATTTTCTATCCCTCTTAATAATGGCTCTGTTATAACAGCTCATTTGGTGAGCGGGCATTTTACGAAAGATAAAAACAAAAACGCCCTTGTTTTTGCAATCGAACTATCCTACGCTAAGAGGCTAAATTATATAAATAAAAAAAACGATAACAAGCGTATTTAAAGCGCATCTGAACAGGGAGAACCAACCATGAGACATGACCTAAAAGGGTCGTTTAACGACGAATCCGGCAATATAGACCCCACGAGCGCCATCATACCCAGCGTTGTTCGCGACAACGCTAAAGGCGGGCGTGTTGTGCAGGATGTTTATTCATCGCTGCTGGATGAAAATGTAATTTTCATTCGCGGTGTGGTTGAAAGCAATATGGCGGATACGATTATCGCCTCCATGTTCCATCTTTATTACGATAAAATGAAATCAACACTGGAAGCCGCCAAAAGCGCGGGCACGCCGATTGAAGACATTCCAGCCTCACAAAGAACAATCAAGTTTTTAATCAATTCGCCCGGCGGCGTGATTGACGATGGTTTGCAGATTTATGACATGATGCAGCTTTTAAAAAGCGAAGGTGTCATTATTGAAACGCATGTGACAGGCAAAGCGATGTCGATGGGCTCGATTTTGCTTGTTGCCGGCTCGGACGGTTACCGCCATGCATGGCCAAGCGCGAATATCATGCTTCATGATGCCTCTGGTGGCTCGCAAGGCAAGCGCGCCGATATGGGCATCCGCCAAGAAGAAATTGATTATATCAGTGAGCGTATGAAAGATATTTACCGCACGCACACAGATATGACGGAAGAAGATTTGGAAACAATCTTCACCAAAGGTGATTATTTCATGCGCGCCGAAGAAGCCAAAGAGCTTGGCATTATTGATAAAGCGCTCTATCCGGTGAATGATCCTGTGGTGGCAGAAATGTTGAAACGTCAAAATGACCGTCACCAAGATGGTGAAGTCGAGCCGACAAAACCAAAGAGAATACGTGTGCGCCGTGATGATGGTCCGTCTCCTGAATAAGGGCTTTTGGCTGCAGGCGATTTTAATATTATAATTTCAAAGAGGCGCGGTGAAACAGCGCCTCTTTTTTTATTTTATGGCTTGTCGTTTGCGGGCGCTTTATAGAAGATATTGAATATAAATAATGGGATTTTTTATGACATATAAACAGACGATCAAATATGATGGCTTACGAACCATCAAAGCGCCACACCATCCTGAGCATGGCGGCGTTTTGATCTGGATTTTCGTCACAGTTGCTCTGTTTGGCATGCTGACATATGCCGCAACGCGCATGGGGGATTCAGGATCAAAGGAGAATAAGACCGAGGAAGTGGATCGATTGATGGCAACCGATATCACGCAATATTCAGCCACAGTACAGCGCGCTTTGCGCGTTATGGCGATTGATGGTGTGCTTGATACAGCCATTTGCTTTGATAGCGATAATTGGGGACATAATGATTACGAGCATACGCCCGCTTGTGACAATAACGATCACCGCGTTTTTGACGGTGCAGGCGGGGCGGTTAAATTTCAGGGCGGCTTTGCGGATTGGTTTGATAGCACGACAGGGGTGATTGATTCAGGGGATTGGGTCTATAGCGCCCGTTACGAGATTGATGATGTTGGCACAGATAGCGGCACTGTGAACTCAGCCGCCGCCAACGCAGATTTGGTGATGGCGATTGCGCCTGTGCGCGGCTTTATTTGCGAAATGATTAACCGTAATGCAGGCTTTGCTAATCCGGCGCCACCTGCGGTAGCCGCCGGAACGCATGATGCTTTGGCGGGGGCTAAATTTATTGGGGCTTATAATGGCGGGCTGGGCCGTGTCGGTGGTTTAGGGCGCGAGCGTTGTGTGCTGGATGGAGACGGGTTTCATTTTTACTACAAAGTCATATTAGCGCGCTGATGTTAAGTTTGCCTCGTTCCTGATAAAAAAGGCCGGATGTATCATCCGGCCTTTTTATGATTGAGAGAATGCGCGCGCTTTAGCTTGGCTTACGATCGCTCGTTGGGCCTGGCAGTTGCAAAATTTCGGGCGTGTTTGCTGCCGCGCCGCTCTCTTGATTAAAGGTGAATGTCAGCGGCGAAAGGGGCAGGCCGGCTTCGTCGGTCTTTCCTTCGGCCTCGGCGTTAAAGCGGATATTGACCGTGCCGCCATCTTTGAGCGCGCCGAAGAGTATTTCTTCCGAAAGCGGCTTTTTGATATATTCTTGAATCACGCGTCCCATCGGGCGCGCGCCCATTTTAGGATCATAGCCTTTTTCAGAGAGCCATAATTTAGAAGCATCATCAAGGCCGATTGTGACATTGCGGTCGGCAAGCTGTGTTTCAACATCGCCGATGAATTTATCAACCAGTTTGATTTGCAGATTTTGCGGTAAGCGCTCAAATCGAATCATGGCATCTAAGCGATTGCGAAATTCAGGGGCAAAAAGCTTGTTAATGACTTCGCTGGCATCATCAGCAGCATCATCAGCTTTTGAAGATGTGCCAAAGCCAAGCTTCACGCCGTCTGTCGCTTTTTCTTGCTCAGCCGCACCAGCGTTTGATGTCATGACAACGATCACATTACGAAAATCGACTTTTTTGCCGTTATTATCGGTCAATACGCCATTATCCATGACCTGAAGCAAGATGTTATACATATCAGGATGGGCTTTTTCGATTTCGTCCAAAAGCAAAATCGCATGTTTGTTCTGATCGACAGCATCGGTCAAAAGACCACCTTGGTCAAAACCGACATAGCCGGGAGGAGCGCCAATCAGGCGTGAAACAGCGTGTTTCTCCATATATTCGGACATATCAAAGCGCAATAATTCAACGTTCAGCGCACTTGCAAGTTGTTTGCACACTTCGGTTTTGCCAACACCTGTCGGGCCTGTGAACAAATAATTGCCCATTGGCTTGTTCGGCTCACGCAATCCGGCGCGTGAAAGCTTGATGGCAGAGGCCAGTTCTTTAATGGCAGCATCTTGCCCGAAAACTTTTTCTTTTAAGGTCTCTTCAAGCGATTGCAGTTTTTCCGTGTCGTTTTGCGATACGGTTTTTTGCGGTATGCCGGCAAGTTTTGCCAGTGCCACTTCGACTTCCGCCGTGCCGATGATCTCTTTTTTCTCGTCCTCATCTTTGAGTGATTCAAGCGCGGCGGCTTCGTCAATCACATCAATCGCGCTGTCGGGCAATTGGCGATCCGTGATATATTGCGCGGCTAGTTTTGCGGCAAGCTCAAGCGCTTCGTCTGTGTAAGACACTTGATGGTGCGCTTCGAATTTGTGGCGCAGCCCTTTTAGAATTTCGGCGGTTTCTTCAACCGAGGGCTGTTCGATATTGATTTTTTGGAAACGACGCATCAAAGCTTTGTCTTGACCCATGAATTTTTTATATTCGGCAAAAGTGGTCGCGCCCAAAATGCTGATTTCGCCATTGGCTAGTTTTGGTTTTAAGATGTTAGAAGCATCCATCGCGCCGCCCCCTGTGGCGCCAGCGCCGACAAGTGTGTGGATTCCATCGATAAACAAGCGCACGCGCGGCGCGCGCTGGCCCGGAATTGTGAATTCCACCAAATCTTTTTCAAGCTGTTCGATCTCTTTCAAAATCTTTTTTAGGCGATCTTCAAAATCACCGCGGAAACGTGTGCCTGCGACCAAATCGCCCATGCTGAGCGAGATGATGTAATCTTGCTTCATTGAATTGGGCACTTCCCCTTCGGCAATTTTCAAAGCCAAGCCTTCGGCGATGGCGGTTTTGCCAACGCCGGGGTGACCAACCAAAAGCGGATTGTTTTTGGAGCGGCGGCTAAAGACTTGTAAGGCGCGCTCGATCTCTTCGCTACGGCCAATCACGGGATCAATTTTGCCGTTTTCGGCTTTTTGGCTCAGATCAACACAAAATTCGCGCAAGCTTTCACCCAAAAGTACAACAGGACGCTTTGGCTCATAAACCGCTGGAATCTGGTCTTGATCGAGCATGGTATCATCAAACATTGCCGGATCGAGTGGATATTCATCTTCATTAAGAGAGGGCTGCTCGTCTTGATTATCGGCCGCGTCATCATTCATGATATAAGCACCACTTTTATAATAACCGATGCCTAGACGTTGGTTTTTCTCAGGATGGCCTTGCTCTTCATTAATCGCGCGCAGGGTGCGCACCAATGTTTCTTGCGGGATATAAAGGTTGAGAATCTCGCCGATTTCCGTGCCGTCGGCATTATACATCGCCATTAAAAGCCTGTCGGGATTAATATCATATGGTTCGTACGCGTCCGGCTCTAAGCCAGTTTGCTCATAATCGCGCGCGAGTTCAATAATATCTGATCTGAAGTTGGCCGATGTAATTTCAGCGTCTTCAAAGATTGTGGTTAAAATAGGGTCATCCCACATATGCATCATTAAAACGGCAGGCGATACATATCTATTGTTGTAATGAAACGCATAGGACTGCGCTGACATGAAACTATCTCTGAATTCCCGTGGGTCTGAATGTGGATACATCTTTAGGTACTCCCTGCATTAAATACGAACGTTTGACGCTCTGTATTCTTTATTTTTATGAATAATGATAGGGAATATAACCATATTTCGCTGTTTTATGCCACAAATTTAATGACATTTTTTTCTTTTATTATGAAAAATGAAGCTCTGTGCGGCTTTGTGGGCATCACTCCTGATGGGCAGGGTGGTGGATATAACCTTATATATTTTAAGACACTATGTTTTTAAGTCTGCGGCACTTTGGTTTTTTTGGTGCGGGGCTTGTCGTCTTCAAAGTGAAAGACGATTTTGTGATCATCATCCAGATCAATATGGACAAGGCCGCCTGTTGTGAGCTTGCCGAACAAAAGCTCTTCGGCGAGCGGGCGTTTGATCTTTTCTTGAATAACGCGCGATAAAGGCCGCGCGCCCATTGCCGGATCATAGCCTTCACGCGCCAGATAATGCCGCGCCTCTTGTGATAGTTCAATCGAGACATTGCGCTCGGCGAGTTGGGCTTCAAGCTGGATCACAAATTTATCGACGACTTTTTCCACAGTTTCAGGCTGTAACGGCTGGAACGGGACAATCGCATCAAGGCGGTTGCGGAATTCGGGCGTGAAAACGCGGCGAATTTCTTCCTGATCGTCATCAATGCGTATGTCGGCATTAAAGCCGATGGGCGTTTTTGCGAGTTCCTGCGCGCCTGCATTGGTTGTCATGATTAAAATGACGTTGCGAAAATCAACCGTTTTGCCGTTATTATCCGTCAGCTTGCCGTAATCCATAACTTGTAGCAAAATATTGTAAATATCAGGATGTGCTTTTTCGATTTCATCCAAAAGCAAGACACAATGCGGGTTTTGGTCAATCGCATCGGTCAAAAGACCGCCTTGTTCAAACCCGACATAGCCGGGCGGCGTCCCGATCAGACGGGCAACCGAGTGCCGCTCCATATATTCGGACATATCAAAGCGCTTCAGCTCAATACCCATTGTGTTTGAAAGCTGGCGCGCCACTTCGGTTTTACCGACACCGGTGGGGCCTGAAAATAAATACGAGCCGATTGGTTTTTCAGGCTCGCGCAAGCCGGCGCGCGCCATTTTGATTGAATCGGTCAAAACGCTGATCGCATCATCTTGGTCAAAAACAAGCGTCTTTAAATCACGCTCCATTGTTTTTAATGATTCGCGGTCGTCTTTGTTGATGGTTTTAGAAGGGATACGCGCAATGGCGGCGACAACGCCTTCAATGTCTTTGACGTTGATCTGTTTTTTACGCTTGGAAGGGGGAACAAGCATTTGCGCCGCGCCCACCTCGTCAATAATGTCGATGGCTTTGTCGGGCAATTTGCGGTCGCCCATATAACGATCCGACAGCTGCACAGCCGCCTTGATCGCCCCGGCGGTATATTTTACCCCGTGATGGTCTTCGTAATGGCTCTTAAGCCCCATCAAAATCTTGATCGCATCAGCAACGCTTGGTTCGCGAATATCGATTTTTTGAAAGCGGCGCACAAGCGCGCGGTCTTTTTCAAAATAATTGCGGTATTCTTTATAGGTTGTCGAACCGATACAGCGGAGTTCGCCGCTGGAAAGGGCGGGCTTTAATAGGTTTGATGCGTCCATCGCCCCGCCGCTGGTGGCGCCCGCGCCAATAATAGTGTGAATCTCATCGATGAACAAAATCGCGCCGTCAAATTTCTCGATTTCTTTGATAACAGCCTTTAAGCGCTCCTCAAAATCGCCGCGATAGCGCGTTCCGGCCAAAAGCGAACCCATATCGAGCGAGAAAATGGTGGCATCGTGCAGCACTTCAGGCACTTCTTTTTCAACAATGCGTTTGGCAAGCCCCTCGGCAATGGCGGTCTTGCCAACGCCCGGATCACCGACATAGAGCGGGTTGTTTTTGGCGCGGCGGCACAAAATCTGGATGGTGCGATCCACTTCCTCTTCGCGGCCGATCAACGGGTCAATCTTGCCCGCCATCGATTTTTCATTGAGGTTGACGCAATAGGTGTCAAGCGCTTCGCGCCCTGTTTTTACGGTTTGTTCTTCGCCGCTTTCATCCGCGCCGTCGGGTGTTTTATGTTCGTTTTGCCCCGGCACTTTGGCAATGCCGTGCGAGATGTAATTGACCGCATCAAAGCGGGTCATGTCTTGTTCTTGCAGGAAATAGACCGCGTGGCTTTCGCGCTCTGAAAACAGCGCAACCAAAACATTGGCGCCCGTCACTTCTTCGCGCCCTGAGGATTGCACATGAATCGCGGCACGCTGTAAAACGCGCTGAAAGGCGGTGGTGGGTTTTGATTCAGTGATATTGCGATCAATCAGATAGGTCAGCTCGTTGGCTAAATATTGCTCTAATTGCTCACGTAAATCGGGCATAGAGATGCCGCAGGAGCGCAAAACTGCCATTGCGTCTTGGTCTTCGGTTAAAGACAATAGCAAATGTTCCAATGTCGCATATTCGTGGTGACGCTCGGTGGCGACTGAGAGCGCCTTATGCAGTGTTTGTTCAAGATTGCGCGAGAGCATACTTATTGTCCTTTATTGTGAGGGCGTGTTTATTTTTTTCCGCCATTTTATTCTTTTTCCATCGTGCATTGTAGCGGTTGTTCGTTAGCGCGGGCGAAATCCATCACTTGTTGAACCTTGGTTTCGGCGACTTCGTAGGTGAAGATGCCACAGATTCCGACGCCGCGCCGATGAACATGCAACATGATGTCGGTGCTTTCTTGTCTATTCTTGTTGAAAATACTTTCTAAAATATGAACAACGAACTCCATTGGCGTAAAATCGTCATTTAAAAGCAAAACTTTGTACATTGACGGTTTTTTTGTTTTTGGGCGTGGCTTCAGTAAAAGCCCTGTATCTGGCTCAAATTCTTGAGGGTGGCCATCCTCATCACCGCCATGATGTGGCGGCTTATCATCGTTGGCGCTTATCGTGGCGGCGATGGTTGGCGCGTATTTTTGAAAGTGGGGCGGCATTTCCATGGTATTTTTGAAGCTGTGCTTTATTGAAGTGATATCGACTATTATTATTTTGACATTGAATCGCCAAAAATCCAACTATTGCCGCTATTTTTTTTATTCTTTCACTTTTAAACGGCGTGCATGAAACAAAAAGCCCCGCACGATATGCAGGGCTTTTATTGTTCAAAATTTATAAAACGATCGCAAAAATGGCTTATGCCGCCATGCTTTGTGTGGCTTTTTTGAGTGATTTGCCAAGCTCGTCATTAATCGGCGTCATCGCATCTGTGGCGACTTTTACGCTCAGCTCTGAAAGCTGTGTCGTGCTTTTCATGAAATCGTCAAAGCTTTGCTGTGCCCATTTGTTTTGAACATCTGTAAACTCGTTCAATGTTTTGCAGGACAGCATGGTTTTGAGCGCTTGGGCGTTCTTTTCGGCTGTTTTTTGGGCAAAGGCCATATATGTTTGTGTCATATCTTCAAACCCTTTCATGAAGATATTGCCGGATTTCATGGCGGCGTCCATCTGCACTTTGCTTGAGTCTGCGGCGTCTTTGGTCATTTTATCAAATGATGTGTTTGAATTTGCTTTCGTCATTTTAAAATCTCCTTGTTGAAGCGGCTTATTTATTGGGTCAATTTTGTACTGAGCCATTAGCTTACGCTTTTTGTTTTGCACTGCAACAGAAAACACAAAGATATTCATAGGGATGTTTTGTTGCAATGCACAAAATAGAGACTAATTCATGGGAGAGGTCGTGTCAAGGTGTTTTTTTGCACTGCAACATAACGGCGTTTCTGACTAAAGCGTAGGAGAGCGGTGGATTTTTTTCTGGAAAAACTTTAAAATGGTAAATACAACATTGTGAGGCGCTGGGCTTCATGGTTATATGTCATATGGGTTTGGATATCATTTCTTTGGAAAAAAAATCACGAATATTGTACCGCGCAGCTTTGTTTACGATGGCAATGCTCGTTTTCGTTTGTGGGCAAGCCCCGCACGCGGCGGCGAATACGAAATATGCATCGATTGTGATGGATGCCGATACAGGGCTGATTATTTCATCGCGCCATGCTGATGTGAAGCGCCATCCGGCCTCACTTGTGAAAATTATGACGGTGATGATGGCTTTTGAAGCGATTGAGCAGGGCACATTAAGCTTGCGCGATCGCGCCCGCATCTCGCGCCACGCCGCCAGCATGATCCCCAGTAAACTCCATTTGCCTGTTGGCTCGTCCATTCGGGTGGAAGATGCGATTTATTCCCTCGTGACCAAATCGGCCAATGATGTCGCCGTGGCGCTGGCTGAGAAAATTGGCGGAACGGAAGGGCGCTTTGCCAATTTAATGACACAGCGCGCGCGTCAGATCGGTATGTCTTCAACAACCTTTAAAAACGCGTCCGGCTTGCATCACAAGAATCAGGTAACAACGGCGCGGGATATGGCGATTTTGGGGCAGTATCTTTTGCGAACATACCCGCAATATTACCATTATTTTTCAACCCGTAATTTCAAATATCAAGGTAAATCCTATCATAATCACAATCGTTTGATGGAGAGCTATAGCGGCATGGACGGGATCAAAACCGGTTATATCAATGCGTCCGGCTTTAATTTGATGGCCTCTGTGAAGCGCGGTGATCGCCGTTTGATCGGTGTTGTTTTTGGCGGGCGGACATCGCGTTCGCGTAACGATCATATGAAAACGCTCTTGGATCGCGGTTTTGGCCGTATGGAAACTATCACGATTGCACAAAATGTACCCGTTCCGCCGCGTAAACCGTTCCACACAATGCAGCTTGCCGCTTTTGTGCCGCAAGCCGGCCGTGAAGTGGCGAGCCGTTTTGCCGATTTCAATACCCGCATGATGCAAAGCAAGACAATGGGGGATTTAATGGGTCAAGGAGATATTAACGAAGGAGATATTAACGAGCAGGCATCGCATATTGCCTCACTCTCCCCGCAAAGTGGCACAATTCAGGCACAACCCTTGCGCGCGGTTGATGGCAATGTCGACCAAGCCAAAGCCTTAATCAAAGCCCGTACCACCAGCCACATGAACACAGACCCTGCGCAGGCGTGGTCGATTCAGGTGGGTGCATTTTCCAGCCGTCTGCGGACGGATGACGTGATTCGTTCAGCGCGCACTCACTTGCCGCCTTCTTTGGTAAACGCGCAATCGGTGATTGTCCCGCTCAAAACATCACAGGGCTGGATTTTTAGAGGGCGCTTTACAGGCTTAACCCGCGCCCAAGCCACCGAAGCGTGTCAATATCTCAAAGAGTGTCTGCCTGTTTCCCCTGAGGCGCGATAATGCGCCGCACCAAAGGTCAAAGCGCCTGTGCGCCACATCATGAGGCGAGCGAATCCGGTAATGTTATTTTCTTTATCTTGCTCGCGGTGGTGTTGATCGGGATGGTCACTGTGGCTGTCCGCAGTGGCGGTGATGGCGCTAATATTGACGGTGAAACATCATCTTTGCGCGTCTCCGAAATTCGTCAATATGCGGACGAGCTTAGTCGCGGTATTTCTTTTATCATGCAACAAGAAGTTAGCGAATCCGATATTCGGTTTGCCCACCCTGGCGCATCAACCGATTATGGCGACATTAACATTAATCCGCAATTTCAGATGTTTCACCGTAATGGCGGCGGAGCGGATTATAAAGCGCCGCCTGCTGACATAAGCGCCGCGCCGACATGGGAATTTTATGGCCATACTAATATGCCCGGCGTCGGCACAAGCCTGCCTGACTTGGTGGCGGTGATGCCTTCGGTGACGCCGGCATTTTGCGACATCATCAACCAGCAAAACGGCTATACGCAGAGGCCGCAAGACAGCACAGGCGATTGTGTGAACGCTGGCGCCGCCCAGCGCTTTCGCACAGGCGCAACATTCACCGCTGCCGGTTCGCAAAATAATGCCGACCCGGCGACCTTTTCTGTTCAGCCCGCATTGCAGGGCTGTGTTGAATGTAATGGTGGGGGATTACACTTTTTCCAAGTGTTGCTGGCGCGCTGATTTGAAGCGTGTTTTTCAGTTTAAAAATTCACGCTAAACCTTCAGGCTAAAAATCAAAAACACCATCTTTGACGCGCTTTGTTTTCGTGAGTTCGCGGATATCATTGGTATAGGGAATTGTATAATCATAGGAAGCCAGCACGCGCCCTGTACCGGATTCAACAATCTGCAAATGCATCAATACATCGCGCCGCGCCACGGCATATCGCCCTGTAATTTGGGCGTAGGGCTTTGTTTTACGCTCTGCTATCACAGGCTTCAGGACAGGCATTGGCGTGCCATTATCCCCAAACGCGCTGGGTGTGATCGCTGTTGGCGCGCCGCTGGGTGCTTGATGAATCATATTCATCGCCACATCATTGTTCACGTTACTATGATAAACGCCACTATGGGAAGAGCTGGCAAAGCCGGGTATTTGATTGGCGGCCATGGTCTGATCGGAAATGACATGATAGCCAAGCTGAACAAAGCGGCTGGCGATTTGATTGGTGATGACATGGCTAAAATTGGTCACTTCGACCGGATTATCCATATTGACCAAAAGGCCAATTTCAAGCGGCTGGTCTTGTTTTAAAATATTGCGCGATTGCTGGATGAGCATATCTGCGGCGCTATAACTGCGATCGGTCAGGTTTAAATTTTGCGCCGTGCCGCTGGTACTCGCCAAAAGTGCCGTTCCGCACCCAGACAAGCCGGCAAGACTGGCGGTCATCAACACAAAAAATGAAAAACGGCGTATAGAAAAAGAGAGAATCTGTAAGACTTTATCTGGTTCGGTCATAAGAACAAAGTCCCTCTTTTTGGTTCGCTATTTGTGAATTGTTGCAGGGTGTGTGGTTAGAAGCGTCTTGGCGCAATCATAATCGGCGCATCACTTGCGCCGCCCATATTACGGCCTATATCTTGCGGCGCATCTTCATATAAAGGCGCTGAAATATAGCCTTGTTGTAGGGGCATTGTTTGAATTGTGACGGGTGCGCCTTGGGTGATGGGTGCAATGACGGGCATTGGCATCTCACCAGTAGGCATGCCATTTGTGGTATGGATTGATGTGTCAATCAGGCTTGATGCCGGAACGGCGCGCGGCGTGCTCATCATCGACATGCCGCCATCATCTGCGGCAATGAGGCCATTGCCGCGCAAAATATATGTGCCTGTATGTTCAGCCACAGTCTGCGCGCCCTCTTGTAAAGAGATCGTTACCATGATGGTTGCGCCCTCGATCAGATCAGGCACAAAAGTGCTGTGGTAAAGGTGTAATGGTGTTTCCATCGGCGCGCCTGCCAGCATAACATTATTATCCATCAAGGATTGCGCCAGCGCGTTCCCCATAATTGTGCCTGCATCATCATCCATTAAAGGCGGCGCCAGATAAATTGAGCGCCCCATCAAATCATAACTGCGCAGCATTTTCTCAATCAAGCCATTGGCGGCATAATTCCACGCGCTGTCATCAACCATTTCATCAACGACAATAATGCCGGAAGCGTTTGTAATCATCATATCTTCGGGAGCAGGCAGGGCGTTTTGTGCGCCCATTATGTCGGCATAATGCTCAATCACAGGCTCAGGGCCGGGGACAGCTTTATATTTCTTCGTCAAATGCGTGTAACCAGTCGGCATCGGGCTTGGCCCCAGTGAGGCGCAGGCTGTCAGCAAAAAAGGGGTCATACAAGCAAATAAAGTTGCAATTTTTGGAAGTTTTAGTGATGTGTTCATGATGCTTCGCCGTTGATTTAAAATGACTTATTCGATTGTGGAATATTAGCAAGAGTTTGCGGGCGGGTATAGTCTTTATTCTGGGTTGGCTTAAAAACCCGATTGACTTTGTCTTCGATAGGCTCAGTTTTTGTTGGTTTTGGTGTCGATTTTGGTATTCATTTTGGCGATTGTGCCTGTTGTGCTGTGCCCCTCATAAAGCGGCATGATGTCAACTTTGCCGCCATAGGCTTGCACAATTTTGGCTTCAGGCAATTGATCGATTGTGTAATCACCGCCTTTGAAGATGACATCAGGGCGAATAGCGTCCAAAAGCGCGCAGGGCGTGTTGTCATCGCCCTTGTTTTGCGCGCCAAACAACACCACCAAATCAACCGATGCCAGCGCGCCGATCACGGCAGCGCGGGCATTTTCATCATGCAAAGGGCGAGTGTCGCCTTTTAAAAGCCGCACGGATTGGTCGTGGTTCAAACCCAAAACAAGCTTATCGCACCGCGCCCGCGCTTGGCTGAGATAATGCACATGCCCAAAATGCACAATATCAAAACAGCCATTGGTAAAGCCAATTTTATGCCCCTGTCTTTGCCATTGTTTTATGTGGGCGGCGGCATCGTTCCATTCCATGAGCGGGGAGAGGAATGTGCCTTCTGTTGCCAGGCTCTCTTGTGCAAGATCATCTTGTTGCAGCCCGCTGATAAAATCATCGCGCGATATGGTGCTTGTGCCGCGTTTTTGAACCGCGAGCCCAGCGGCAAAATTGGCCGCTATAGCGGCTTTTTGCATCGGTGCGCCTGCGACATAAAAAGCCGCTAAGGTCGCAATGACCGTGTCGCCCGCGCCTGAAACATCAAAAATATCTTGGGTTTGTGCCTTGATATGCGTGGTTTGAAGGGCGTTATTTTGCCCTGTTTCAAACAGGCTCATGCCTTTTTCAGAGCGCGTGATAAGCAAATTCGCAATTGCCAATGGCTTTAAAACTTTTGCCGCGCTTTCTTCTAACTGTTGATCCGTCGCGCCTGTATCATCATTCTCCATCGTGTGATTTTGTATGGCGCGCCATTCTTTTATATTCGGCGTTAATAAGGTGACGCCGTTATACAAGGCAATGTCGTTCTTTTTCGGATCAGCAAAAACAGGTTTTTTATGATGATTTGCAAGCTGAATAATCGCCTGTATACGCTCTTTATCGAGCATCCCTTTATTATAATCAGAGAGAATGATGGCATCACTATCTTTGATAAGGGGAGTGATGGTTGTCATGATCGTTTCATGATCGATATGCGCGCGCGTGAGCGGAATTTCATGGTCGAGGCGCAATAAATGGTGCGGGCCGCTGACATAGCGCGTTTTGGTTATGGTCGGAAAATTTGGCACGCTTATCAGCGCTTCAATATCAATCGCGCGCTCTTTGAGGGTTTTTTGCAGCAGCGCGCCATGATTATCGTCACCGATTACGCCGCATAAAACAGGCTTTACCCCAAGCGCGGCAAGGTTTGCGGCAACATTGCCCGCGCCGCCCGGCATGGCCAGTGTGCTTTGATATGACAGCACGGGAACGGGGCTTTCGGGCGAGAGCCTGCGGACATCACCATCAACAAATTGATCGAGCATCACGTCGCCAATAACAAGAACGCGCTTTTTTTTCATATTTTTGAAATATTTTTCCAAAGCAGCGATTTCAAAAAGATCGTTATTTTTCATAGTGATACCGTGTTATTCAAGGTTAGAGCGGATTTTATACAAATTTGCCTCAATATTTTGTGCCCGTTTGTTTAGATTTCGTCAATCTTTCTCGTGGTATATTGATGTTACGGAAATATTTTAAAGAAGCAGCCAAAAAACAAAACCAAAAACAAAATAGAGCTGTAATTTATAGGGGATTATAAAAGTGAGTGAGAGAATAAACAACAAAGATAAAAAGAAAGTCGGCCTCATGCGCCGTATGAAGAGCTTGCTACAGCGCAACAGGCTGGGTGAGCTTTTGGTTATGAACGGTGTTTTGTCGCCGGCGCAGTTGCGGGACGCACTTGTTTTACAAAAACAAATGCAAAGACCGCTCGGCCGCGTTTTGGTTGAACAAAACATTGTGTCGCGCTCCGTTATTTACAGCATGCTGACACAGCAATGGAGCTTGCGGGTTTTAACCTTAAGCGTCGGTGTTTTCATCACCATGGCGACATTTGGCACCAAGACAGCCCGCGCTGGCGCGATTAAAGATGTCGCAGCGCAAATCTCGCTGGTGTCCCAAGCCAATCCGGCTTTCACAACCAATGTTTCGTACCCCAAAATTTTTGGCAGTAGCGAAAAATCATCCTCCAACGTATCACCATTTACAAAATGGACAGGCATGTTTGAGCGGTTTGACCGCGCCATCAACGACCCGCAAGGCCAAAAAGTGGTCAGCGCATGGCAAAACCAAATTCGCGGCTTTAAAGGCTTGCCGCTTGAAGACATGGTGCGTCAGGTAAATTCATTCATTAACGAGCAGCCTTATATCTTAGATCAAAATAACTGGGGCAAAAGCGATTACTGGTCAACGCCTGTGGAATTTTTCCAGCGCGGCGGCGACTGTGAAGATTTCGCCATCGCTAAATATGCCTCGCTCCGCGCCTTGGGCGTGCCCGAAGAGCGTATGAGAATCGCCATCGTGCACGATCTTGAAAAAGACATCCCGCACGCGATCTTGATCGTTTACACAGACAGCGGCGCGATGATTTTAGACAATCAAAACAAGCGCGCTTTAAACGCCGAATATGTCGATAATTACCGCCCGATCTTCTCAATCAACCGCCAAGCGTGGTGGTTACACACAGCGCCTGATGCCAACACACGGGTTGCCAGCGCAAGATAAGTGCGAGATAAGTTGCGAGATAGTCTTTAAATTTTCCTCAAAAACCTCAACCAAAAAGCCCGGGAGACCGGGTTTTTTGCTGTCTTTATCGGGATGTTCCTTCAGCAGGTAAGGGATTTTTCTTCCATTTTCACCCGTCCTATTTTCTTATCATTCTACAGGTTGCTGTGAAGCCTGCATTTTGAAAGGTGTCAATTTCAGTTTTAAACTCTTCGGGTGTTGGTATAATGCGATCTTCTGATAGGATTGCACCACAATCGCGACCTTTTCCAACATTTCTACATTCCAAATATTCTTGACCGCCTTTTAGTATATTAAATGGTGTCACAAATAATTCTTCGAGTTCCTGATCATCTATTTTGTCAGTATGTGCAATGAGGATGATTAAGTCTCTTTGCGTTGTTACATAATCTCTTGATCTTCCTGGTAAGCGGAGGAAGGGTTCAAAATGCAATAAGAATAAAAGCGCCTCGACAGCAAGCGGGTCATGATTCCAAAACGGCGTCCAAAGATCATTAAACGCACCAGCACAATCGCCAAGATGAGCCTTTTGGGCGTATTCAGAGATCATGTTTTGAGGCGCAACCAATGGCAAAGCCTTGCTCTCTTCGCTTTGCGCCACGCTTAAACACGGGCTAAAAACGCAGGCAAAGAAAAATAGAGCGCTTAGATATTTCATTCGTGCCATCGTCACAACAAGTTCCCTTTACTTCAAATTACAATCCTAGTGTAATGGAAAGTTTTTTTAAAAATAGGGGATTATTTGGGGCGCACAATCACGATGATGGCCGCGAAAAACTATTGTGGCCAATAATATGAATCAGGGGTGGTGCGCGGGCCGAAGATGGCTTGGCCGATTCTGATGTCTGTGGCGCCTTCTTCAATCGCGATTTCATAGTCGCCCGACATGCCCATGGATAATACATCCCATGATAAGGCGCTCGGGCTGTCTTGGCGCAAACGATCGCGCAGGGTGCTTAGTTTGGCAAAGCAGGGGCGGACAATCTGTTCATCCTTGGAAAACACCGCCAGCGTCATCAGCCCCTTGACGCGCAGGCACTCAAAAGACGGTAGTTCCTTAACAAAAGCCATAACGTCTTCAGGCGCAACGCCATATTTTTGCGGCTCTGCGGAAGTGTTCACCTGCACCAAAACATCCATCGCGCGGCCTTCTTTTTGAAGCTGTTTATCCAGAGCGCGGGCAAGGCTTAACCTGTCCAAAGAGTGCAACTCGCTTGCAAACCGCGCCACATGCTTGGCCTTGTTGGATTGCAAATGCCCGATAATGCACCATTCCAAAGGCAAATCAGACAGCGCCTCAGCCTTGCTCTGCGCCTCCTGCACCTTATTCTCGCCAAAACGCGTAATACCGCACTTAAATGCCAGCCGCACTTCCTCTGGCGGTCTGGTCTTAGACACAGGCAACAAAGTAATATCAGCCACCTCCCGCCCCGCCCGCAGGCAGGCTTTTTCTATGCTGGCTTGGATGCGCTGTAAATTGTTTTGGATGTTGCTTGATGTCATGGTTTCTCGCCTGCGGGCTTCACACGCCAGCCTTCAACCTTTTTCAAAATCTTGTCCAAACCTTCCTCAGCATACCAATCCAGATCCTCAATATCGAAAGTGACAAGAATGTCCATTCCCTCCCGATACCCCTGATAAATAATACAGCCGGGACGTTCCCAATCCTCAGATGTGCCGCATAAAAGCTGTGCGATTGGCTTTTCATCGCGTACATATGCGTACACATTTTGATTTCTTCTGCCTGCAAGTTTATTAATTCCAAGATGTACCAGCCCCTCTTTCTCCCAGGTTTCAGGAACGCTATAATGCCCTTGCTTTGCCCAATCGTATAATAAACTATCCGGATGAAGTTTGAGATTTTTTCCATCTCCATAATTAAGACTAAAGTTGAGGCTTTGTTTGATACGATTGGGCGGATTAACGTATTGACGCGTTTCGTCAAAAGGCTCTAAATCATGGTTTTTCGCCATAATGACGACATATCTTTGCGACCCGTCTTTACGGTTATCGGCATCAACAAGATAATCAGTTGGCACTTGAAAAACGTCCTCCCCCAAGGATATCGTGTAAGAATCTTTCCATTCTCTTTCCTTTTTGGGCACGCATGCGCTCAGCCCCACAAAGACACATATGACAGCGCACAGCAGCGTCACTAAAGTGTTTTTAATCATTTTTGATCCCGCCTCTCTTAGGTCGTAAATTTATCAATCCACCCAAGCCACGCGCAGAATATTCGTGCTGCCCGGTGTTCCAAAAGGCACGCCGGCGGTGACGACCATGCGGTCGCCTTTTTTGGCGATGTTGAGGATTTTGGCGAATTTGGCGGCGTGTTTTACGACTTCGCCGGTGTCTTTGATGTCGGTGACATGGAGCGCGTTGACGCCGTAGGACAGGCACAAACGGCGGGCGACTTCGGGGTTTTGGGTCAGGCACAAAATCGGGCGCGAGGGGCGCTGGCGCGAGGTGCGGCGGGCTGTGGAGCCTGAGGTGGTGTAATTGACAATACAGGCCGCGCCGATGTCTTTGGCGACATGATAGGCCGCTTTGGTCAGCGCGTCGGCGGCGTTGTCGTGCGTAATCAGCCCGTCGGCTTCAATAAAGCGGCGATAGGCGGGGCTGGTTTCGGTGCTGGTGCAGATGCGGTCCATCATTTTTACCGCTTCCAGCGGATATTGACCCGCCGCGGTTTCAGCCGAGAGCATGACAGCGTCTGTGCCATCATACACAGCTGTGGCAACGTCGGAGGCTTCGGCGCGGGTGGGGGTGGGGCTTTCGATCATTGACTCTAGCATTTGCGTGGCAACAATCACGGGTTTTCCCGCCTCGCGCACGCGGTTAACGATGCGTTTTTGTACGGCAGGGACGTCTTCTGCGGGCGTTTCCACGCCCAGATCACCGCGGGCGATCATGATGCCGTCTACGATATCTAAAATAGAATCAAAATGCTCTAAGGCTGATGGTTTTTCGATTTTGGCCATTAAGGCGGCTTTCGTGCCAACAAGCTTGCGCGCTTCGGCGACATCTTCGGCTTTTTGCACAAAGCTAAGCGCGACCCAGTCCACGCCCATCTTCAGCGCGGCGGTCAAGTCTTTGCGGTCTTTGGTGGTGAGGGCAGGGATCGGAAGCACAACGCCCGGCACATTCACGCCTTTATGATTGGAAAGCTTTTGCCCCGCAATCACCTTGCCATCCATATAATCTTTACCTTTTTTGACGATCTCGATTTTCACTTTGCCGTCATCCATGAGTAAATGATCGCCCTTATGAAGCGCTTCATGGATTTCAGGATGTGGCAGGCAAACGCGGCTTTGGTCGCCCGGCGCATTATCTTGGTCAAAGCGGATCACCATGCCGGCCTTTAAATCAATCTCGCCGTCTTTAAATGTGCCGACGCGCAGTTTAGGGCCTTGTAAATCACCCAGCACAGCGATGGAGCGGTGAAATTCACCCTCGATGCGGCGGATCATGTCAATGCGCGCGGCGTGGTCTTCGTGCGTGCCGTGAGAGAAGTTCATACGAAACACATCAACGCCTGCGACAAACAGCGCGCGGATCATCTCTTCGCTGCTGCTGGCAGGGCCGAGCGTGGCGACAATTTTGGTGTGGCGGTCGCGTTTGATGGCTTGTTGTTTGGTCATGATGTGGCTTTCCCCGTTACATTGAAGGCCAGTTTAAAATTTAATAAGTTTTTTGTATAGGGATAAAGCTGTGTAAAGACGAAATTCTTGGTTTTAAAAACAAGGTCTTAAAGCATATTTTTGTTCTGATAAGGGTCATGAGCACGCGATTTTCAGGATCGACATCACGGGCGAAATTGCGTAGGTTTAAAACATAACACACATATTTAACCTCTCCTCAAGGGAGCGAGGCATGTTCGACATCGCGCATATGGAACGGGGAAACCGCGTTCAAATCGACCGCACGCGCGACGCTTATTTAAGCGCGCTCGGCAAAGCCTTGATGGAAGAGCGTTTTTTATTGCCCGAAGAATCATTTCAAGATTTGTTCGCCCGCCTTGCGATGTATTATGGCGATGATAATGCACACGCCCAGCGGCTTTATGATTATATGTCCAATCTTTGGTTTATGCCTGATACGCCGATTTTAAGAAATGGCGGCACATCGCGCGGCCTGCCGATGTCGTGCTTTTTAAACGAAACGCGCGATTGCCTTGAAGATATTATGGCGCTTTGGAATGAGAACGTGCATCTGGCGAGCCTTGGCGGGGGCGTTGGGTCTTATTGGGGGCATGTGCGCTCGATTGGTGAAACAGTTGGTCGGGGCGGCAAGACAGGCGGTATTGTTCCGTTTATCCGCGTTATGGATTCGATGACGGTGGCAATTTCGCAAGATGCGGTCACGCGATCAAATGCGGCAATTTATCTGCCGATCTGGCATCCTGAAATTGAAGAATTTATTGAAATCGGCAACGCCGAAGGCGGTGATCCAAACCGCAAAGTGCTGAATTTGCATCATGGCGTTGTGATTAGTAACCGCTTTATGCAGGCGGTTGAGCGCGATGATGAGTGGCTTTTAAAATCTCCCAAAGACAATCATGTTGTGGCCCGCATGAGCGCGCGCGCCCTTTGGATTCGCCTTTTAGAGGCGCGCATTGAAACGAGCGCGCCGTCTATTTTGTTTGAAGATCATGTCAATGACGCGATGCCCGCGCACCATAAAATGGCGGGGCTGCGCGTGAAAATGTCAAATCTTGGGTCGGAAATTACCCTGCCGACGGGTCGGGATCATTTGGGGCAGGACAGAACGTCTGTGTGCTGTTTGTCTTCGCTTAATTTGGATAAATTCGAAGAATGGCAGGCGCATCCATATTTTATTGAAGATGTGATGCGTTTTTTGGATAATATCCTCAGTGATTTTATCGACAAAGCGCCGTCTTCGATGAAGCGCGCGACCTATGCGGCCATGCGCGAGCGTTCGGTGGGGCTCGGCGTGATGGGGTTTCACTCGTTTTTACAGCAAAAAATGATTGCACCAGAATCGGCAATGGCCAAGGTTTGGAATCGGCGTATGTTCCAGCATATAAAACGCCACGCGGATGATGCGTCCGGAACGCTTGCACAAGAGCGCGGCGCGTGTCCTGATGCCGCCGATTATGGCTTTAGGGCGCGTTTTTCAAACAAAATCGCGATTGCGCAATCGGAGACGATCGCCATTATTTGTGGCGGTGCGAGCCAAGGGATTGAACCCTATGCGGCGAACGCGCAGACCCACAAAACGCTCTCTGGCTCTTATTCTGTGCGTAATAAAGCGCTTGAAGCGTTGCTTGAAAGCAAAAACCATAATCGTGACGATGTCTGGTCGTCTATTTTTGCCCATGGCGGCGCGGTGCAACATCTGGATTGCTTGTCGCCAGCGGAAAAAGATGTGTTTAAAACCGCGTATGAAATAGATCAAAAATGGCTGATCGAACATGCGGGCGACCGCGCGCCTTATGTCTGCCAGTCTCAAAGCCTTAAATTATTCCTGCCTGCCGCTATTCACAAGCGCGATTTACACCAGCTGCACTGGGAGGCCTGGAAGAAGGGTGTGAAAAGCTTGTATTATTGTCACGCACAGCCAGCCGCGTCGTCTCCGCAAGATCATATGAACAATCATATGAACGATCAGATGAGCGCCAACCAAAATCAGCGCGCGGCAACGCCCCAAGGCTTTCGCGATCCTGAACTCGGCGATGAGCGCTCTCCCGCGCCGCCTTTTGGTGTGGATGCAAAAAAATCCGCAGAAGAGGAACACACGGATTTCGGGCAAAGCCTTCCTTGCGAATCAGCGCAAATTTTAACGACAGGTGCGTGGGAAGACGCGTTTTTGGATGATTTGTTTTCCAGATAAAATGAATTGTGATTTTTATACTTCACTATATTTCACTAGGCCTGTTGATAACTTGCCTTCAGGATTCATTTATCTCGCTTTTGCGGGTCTCATATTCGCTTTTTTCGATCAGGCCGCGCTCAAACATCGCTTCAAGCGCTTGTAGGGCTTGGGCGCGGTCTGCGTCTTTATCGAGATTTTCGCTGCCGCTTTCACTGTCTGTTTGCGCATTTGTCAAGGTGGTCTGGCCGGATTTATTTTTGTTTTTTGGTGACATATTGGTCTTTGCCTACTGGTGAGAGATCTATTTATTTGCTATTATAAGGCTTAGTGATCTTTATAAAAGGACGCTCTTTGCTAAATGTTATAAAAATAATTTTTGATAGTGGCGGCGGCCCTTGGGGCCATAGACTTCTTGTCACTATCCACTCAATGATTGCTTCATTTATTCACCGCGCCTTCGAGCGCGGTTTTTTCTTGCCCGTTCGCGGCGACTTTCCCTTTCCTGAAATTACCCCCTCCCTCAACCGTCCCCTCACTCATCTATGAAAGGATGTCTGTTATGTCTCAGAAAAAACGCACCAAAAAGCAATACGCCGGTGGCCCGAGCCCGCATGATGCCAATATAGTTCGTAGCGTATTTAAAGAAAAAGACTGGCATCCCTTAGAAGACAGAATTGACGCGCAGCGCGATAAAAAATTCATCAAAAACGTCAAGCCACGCTCCAAAGGACAAGCCGAACTGATGACCGCGATTGCCGAGCGTCACTTAACATTGGCCGTTGGCCCTGCCGGCACGGGCAAGACATATCTTGCCATTACAGCCGCTGTTGAAGCCCTCACCGAAGGCCGTGTCGAGCGGATTATCCTCTCGCGCCCTGCGATGGAGGCGGGCGAAAGCCTTGGCTATTTACCGGGTGACATTCACGACAAGATGGGCCCTTATCTGCGCCCGCTTTATGATGCGCTTGGTGATCGTCTGGGCGGTAAAAAAGTGCGTCAATATATGGATGATGGCACAATTGAAATCGCCCCTGTCGGCTTCATGCGCGGACGGACGCTGAATAACGCGTTCGTTGTGATTGATGAGGCGCAAAACTGCACGTATGGGCAACTCAAGATGTTGCTCTCGCGCCTTGGCTGGCATTCAACCATGGTGATTACGGGTGATCCCGAGCAATCGGATTTGCTGGAAGGTATTTCTGGCCTTAAGCCCATTGCCGAAAAGCTGGATTTGATTGAAGGCATTGCTGTGGTGCGCCTCAAGCAAGGCGATATTGTTCGTCACCCGCTTGTGGCTGATATGCTGGAGGTTTTGTAAAAACTTCGATATTGCAATATTCTGTCATGCTTTGTGATTAGGCACTTGCGCGCTTGTTGTTTTATGGTTTGATAAGTAACAAAAAACTTTTCAAATATGGAGCAAGCCTTATGTGTGGCATTATCGCAATGATCGGCAAAAAAGACGTCGCCCCCCTTCTTTTGGACGGGCTGAAGCGTCTGGAATATCGCGGTTATGACAGTGCAGGGATTGCGACCTTAAACGGAGCAGGCGGCCAAATCGAGCGTCGCCGCGCCCAAGGCAAGCTGGTCAATTTAGAAGAGCGGTTGAGCGAAAGCCCGCTGAGCGGCACAATCGGCATTGGTCATACCCGCTGGGCCACCCACGGCGCCCCCACCGAAGACAACGCCCACCCGCACGCCACAGACCGCGTGGCGGTGGTGCATAACGGCATCATTGAGAACTACCAAAGTCTAAAAGCTGAACTGGAGCAAAGCCAATGCCGCTTTGAAACCGAAACCGACACTGAAGTGGTCGTGCATCTTTTAACGCATTATCTCAAACAAGGCGACACCCCCGCACAAGCCGTGGATAAAGCGATGAGCCGCATGGAAGGCGCGTTCTCGCTCGCCATTATTTTCAGCGGCGAAGATGATTTGCTGATTGGGGCGCGCCAAGGCACGCCGCTGGCGCTTGGTTATGGCGACGGCGAAATGTTTTTGGCCTCTGATTCATACGCCTTAGCGCCGCTGACCAAGAAAATCTGCTTTTTAGAAGATGGTGACCGCGTTCACATCACGCGCGAAGGCGCAGAGATTTTCAGCAATGATAACCAAAAAGTTGACCGACCCATCCGCATGACCGCCCAAAGCGGCGCCGCAACGGGCAAGGGCGCCTATCGCCATTTCATGCTCAAAGAAATCCATGAACAGCCCGCCGTGATCGGCGATACGCTTAATAGTTTCATCAGCCCCGCAACAGGCGCAGTTTCACTGCCGCCTGAAGTTATCGCGGCGGCGCAAAGCGCTAGCCGCCTGACGCTTGTGGCCTGCGGCACAGCGTTTTATGCCTGTATGGTGGCAAAATACTGGTTTGAAACTGTGGCGCGCATTCCGTGCGAAATTGATATCGCCAGCGAGTTTCGATATCGCGAAGCGCCGATGCCCAAAGGCGGGCTGGCGATTTTTGTCTCCCAAAGCGGCGAAACGCTCGATACGCTTGAAGCCTTAAGATATTGCAAGCGCCAAGGGCAAACAATTTTAAGCATCGTCAACACCATTGAAAGCACGATCGAGCGTGAATCTGACCTTGTTTTACGCACGCTTGCCGGCCCTGAAATCGGCGTGGCCTCAACCAAGGCGTTTACAACCCAGCTGACAACATTGGCGTGCTTTGCGCTGGCCTTAGCCCAAGAGAAAAAGACGGTGAGCGGCGAAGATTTACACGAAATGACCGAAGCTTTGCGCCATATTCCGGCCCAAATCAGCGATGTTTTAAAAGCGTGCGAAACCCATATTGAAAGCACGGCGCGCGATTTTTTAGAGACAGACCACATGATCTACACAGGGCGCGGTTTGCTTTACCCCATCGCGATGGAAGGGGCGCTCAAGCTGAAAGAAATTTCCTATATCCACGCCGAAGGCTACGCCGCAGGCGAGTTCAAACACGGCCCGATTGCCTTGATCGATGACATGATGCCCGTCGTCGTCCTCGCCCCCTCAAGCGACCCGCTGTTTGATAAAATGCTCTCCAACACCCAAGAAAACGTGGCGCGCGGCGCAAAAATTTACTTAGTCTCCGACCAAAAAGGCGTGGAAGCCATGAACCCGCCCCCGCAATGGCAAGTCATCATGCCCAAAACCCACAAATTCGTCAGCCCGATTCTCTACACCATCCCCATGCAAATCCTCTCCTACTACGTCGCCGTCGCCAAAGGCACAGACGTCGACCAGCCGCGAAATCTGGCGAAATCGGTGACGGTGGAGTAGGGGCGTTAGGCTTTACTGATTCTTTTATTATAATTTGACCGCGACAAATTCATTATGTTAAAAGATTTCATGTCATGGGATCATAGACAAAAACGACTGCGCGATATGGTGGGTACAGATAGTTATTTGTGCTTTGAAGTTGTTGTAGGCGTTTCAAAACGTATCTCTTTTCGCTCGGTCGATGATTTTAATGACGCTGCGGAAAAATATGGCGTTGATATGGGCGGTAAAGATTACGCGCGCATTCCCAAACAAAGTTACTTGGAAACGGCCTTTCCCCCAGGGTGGCTATTGAACAGGGGCGATACGCCACAAGGCCGTATTATAGAAGCGCAATCTGTGTTTGCCACCGCACCATATCGTATGCAAGGTACAGACCCCGATACCTCCAGTGCGGCGGCCGCTTTGAAAACAGTGATGGCAAAATATACGCCTCTGATTGAAAGGGCTTATCCTGAATTGGTTTTTGGGAGCAACAATTATGCCGATAATGACAAACTGAGTGTTGATTTTAAATATATTGTTCAACCCTATGATCCGCAACATTGTCACCCTCGATATTTAAATATCCTAAAACCGATTACTGTCATTGGCGAACACATTATTCATACTCCTGCATTTCGCTTTGATGATTAGACTTTGTTTTGAGTGATCGGTTATCCGATCCAATGATTCACATGCGCCACTCCAAATTTCTTTTTACTTTATGAAGCCTTTCATTTAAGCAAAGCGTTATGAAGCCATTCGTTCCGACATTGTTGCAAGCGCGATCTGCTATTGATAAGGCGGGGTCTTCGCCTGTTTATCTGACCAGTAAGATGCATTTAGAGCATAATGTCGCGTTGCTCAAAGACGCCTTTGGGGCGCGGGTGAAGCTGTTTTACGCGGTGAAGGCGAATTATAATACCGCGATTATCACAGCGCTGAAAGAGGCGGGAATTGAGGGGCTGGACACGGTTGCGCCTTATGAAATTTTGCTAGGCAAAGAGCTGGGCTTTACCAGCGAGCAATTATTTTACACGGGCAATAGCTGTTCAAATGAAGAGCTGAAATTTGCCACTGAGCAAGGCGTTCTTTGCAATTTAGGCTCGCTTTGCGAACTACGCCGCTATGGTGAATTATTCCCGCGCAGTGCCTGTTCTGTGAGGCTTAACGTTGATGTTGGCGCGGGGGAGTGCGATTTTGTTGTCACGGGCGGGGATGATACAAAATTCGGCATTAGCGACAAAGATATCGAAGAGACTAAGGCTATTATTGAAAAATATGGCTTACATATTGTCGGCATACATGCCCATATCGGTTCCGGATTTTATGAGAAAGATGTTTTTGTCGCGGGCATTCAAGGCGTGCTGGAGCGGGCGCGTCTGTTTGATGCCGCCTTAGATTTTGTCGATTTTGGCGGCGGGTTTGGCATTCGCTATTTTGAAAATGACGACCCGATTGATCTGAAGGCGTGGGGGCGCGCCATCCGCCCCTTGCTTGATGATTTTGCAAAAGAGCGGGGCGCGCATTTTCATTATCGCCTGGAGCCGGGCAAATTTTTGGTGGGCGAAAGCACGTGTTTGCTCACAAGCGTCACAATGATAAAGCCGGAGTGCAAAACAACATTTATCGGCACGGATACGGGCTTTAATCATCTGATCCGCCCGGCGCTTTATGGCTCATCGCATGAAATTTTGAATTTATCCGCCGATGAGAGCCGCGCGATTCAACGCAATCTCACCATCGTCGGCAATGTGTGCGAAACGGGCGATATTTTTGCGGCCGATATTTCACTGCCCGCGCCCATTGTGGGGGACATTTTCGCGCTATTATCGGCGGGCGGTTACGGCCAAAGCATGAGCGCGCTTTATCAGATGCGCCCCCCTGCTGTCGAGGCGATGATTGAAGGTGATGATGTGACAATCACCCGCCCGCTCAAATCATTTCAAGATTTATATCACTTTATCCGCTAGCGGCGCGTTTAAAAAAAACGACCTTGAGCGGGGAACTTTTGTTGCGCCATATGCGTTTGCAGGGGTAAAGGAGTATTATTTATGATGAATCAGACAGTCTCAGACCATTTTCAAAATAGCCGACCCGACCAGCCCGATCAAAATACGCCCGATAATAAAGTGCGTGAAGCGGTGGCTGTGTTCCATGATTTGGAGCAGTTGAACAGTGCAGTTGATGCGCTGGAATCATCGCAATTTGCGCGGCACGAGATTAGTGTATTAGGCGACCGTGAAAAGGTGGAAGAAAAATTTGGTGAAAAAGCTGTTAATCCGGCATGGGTACAAGATAGCCCGCGAACCCCGCGCAGCGTCTCTATTCGCCCTGAAGAGAAGATGATCGGGGCGGCGGCGCTGATCGGTATTCCGGCTTATTTTGGCGGTAGTATTGCCGCTGTCCTTGCCAATCCGGCGGATAACATCATATTGCTATCATCAGTGGCGCTCGGCAGTGTGGCGGGTGCGGCCATTGGCGGAGCGCTTGCTTTGTTGATCCGCTATCAGTGGCGTAAGCAAATTGAAAAACAGATTGATAAAGGTGGATTATTATTGTGGGTACAAACGTTAGGGCCGCGCCGCGAAAAATTGGCGCTGGGTATTTTGCGCAATTATGGCGGTCGCAACGCCCATATTCACGAAATCGCTTAAGCTATGGTCACAAAGCATCGAGGCGTATTTCTACGTATATGGCTCTGTTTTGTGGCTTTATGATGCTTAGTGCTTGCACAAAAATTGGTCTTGGCGTTGCGAACGCCCCTACTATGTTTTTTGACGGGCAAATCAGTCGCGATATTGTTTATGATAAGCAAACGGCGCTGTCTCTTGATGTTTATACGCCGCCCGCGAAGGCGGATTCAAAGCCCTCTCCTGTTGTCGTGTTTTTATATGGCGGGCGCTGGAGCGGGGGCGATAAGAAAGATTATGCTTTTGTCGGCACAAATTTAGCCAAGCGCGGCTTTGTGACAATTATTCCTAATATGCGCCATTATCCGGACGTGCGCTTCCCCGCTTTTGTGGAAGATGCGGCAAACGCGGTTGTTTGGGCGCATGAAAATAGTGCGGATTATGGCGGTAATAAAGACGTTATTTTCATCTCCGGACATTCATCGGGCGCGCATGTTGGCTCTTTGCTGGTGGCGGATGAGCGTTATATTGGCGCGCGAAGTGAAGGCGCGATGGCGGCCATTGCGGGTTTTGCCGGGCTTGCCGGCCCATACGATTTTACGCCGCAGGCCACAGACGTCAAAGACATCTTTTCAACCGCCGATTCCTTAGATCAAATCAAAGCCGGTACATTTATTGACGGGCGCGAGCCG
>Ga0307934_1000174_pt1 | contig 53012 bp, 39 predicted proteins | sample OrgLakmetageno90_FD_201838 | JGI IMG/M metagenome (GOLD analysis project Ga0307934, IMG submission 201838) | Saline water microbial communities from Organic Lake, Antarctica - #90 | ecosystem: Environmental > Aquatic > Non-marine Saline and Alkaline > Saline | place: Antarctica: Organic Lake...
CTCAACCTGATAGTGTAGATTTTAGAAATTTACAAGAAGTGTACTTTCATGATTATTCGGTGACCGGTGGAACAAATAGGATTCAATTTTATAGTCCATTCAGTTGGAATGGAAGCTCCAATTTATTGGTAGAGTTGTCGTACAAGCCAAAAACTACAAGCACTAACTTACAAATCCAATCGGATACAACAAGCACAGTTCAACACCTAATTACCTCTAACGACTATGCGTTAGAATTATCTCCAAACAACTACGTCGAAGCAAATTCTTACTTAGGAATAGCGGGTGCTAATACTAGAACTATTGAGGCTTGGATTAAAACAAGCTCGGCTGGAAACGATATTGTAAGTTGGGGAAGAAATACCAGTGGAGAGAAGTTTATAGTCAGGCTAGATGGCTCTGGAAAACTTAGAGTAGAGGTAAATGGAGGATCCTATGTGGGTACCGCAATATTAAATGACGATGAATGGCACCACATTGCGGTAACTTTTAATGGCGCAACCATGTATAACTTCAAGTTCTACGTGGATGGAGTTCGAGACAACCCATCAGCTATTTCAAATATTTTAGTAAATACAGGACAATCTTTACCCGTTCAAGTATCAAAAGGCTTTCACAATCGCTATTGGAATGGAAAAGTAGATAATCTCAGAATATGGTCTTCAGAATTATCTGCTTCTACCATTAACAATTGGAGGTACATAACACTTTCGCCAAGTCATCCAAATTATTCTTCCTTAGAATTAGAATATAACTTGGATTCAAAAACCGGAACTATAAACGATAATAGTAGCAATAATAGGGATGCAAGCTACTTTGCTCAAAACACCTTTTTTGCCTTTGAAGGAGAGTCTCATTTCAAAGAGTTTTCTGCTTCTGCCACTAAACCAAATTTAAAGCTTTACCAGGGAAATTATAATCTAACAATAAGCAACGATACGATAGTTGATACTACTTTTTACGATCCATTTATTGTAAATGAAAGAACCATTTTTCCAAAGCCAGGAACTGTCTTTTCAGATAGTATAGGTGTGATAAGCACCAATTACTGGCCACAAAACAATATCCTGTTTAATTTGAACGGTGGTGTGCAGTCTACCTCCTCTTCTTCTAATACTACTCAAATTACTCCTTCCACCTTATCTTACTTTATAAGAAGTGCCGCCAAACTAGAAATCATGTCCTTTGTTACACCGTATGGTATCAACTTAGACCTAGGCATTAACGGCAAAGCTTGGTATTTTGACGTGAGTGATTTCCTCCCAGTGTTAAATGGCCCTCGCAGGATTACACTAGAAAGAGGTGGCCAAAACCAAGAGGAAATGGACATTCAATTCTATTTCATTGTAGGAACACCTCCTCGTGATGTTAAGAAAATTGATCAGATTTGGCCAGTAACAAGCACTGCTTATGGTTCCATCATAAACAACAACTTTTTTGCACCTACCACCATTAGCTTGGATACCGCTGCAAGACAATTTAAAGTTAGATCTGTAATAACTGGCCATGGTCAACAAGGCGAATTTATACCACGAAATCACTTCATTAATATTAATGGAGGACCAATAGAGTTTAATCGAAGTGTTTGGAGTGAATGTGCCGAAAATCCGGTATTCCCGCAAGGTGGAACTTGGATTTATGACCGAGCAGGATGGTGTCCCGGGGCCCCTTCCGATGTAACAGAATATGACATTACGAGTTTAATTGGCACTGCAGACACGGTTCAAGTTGACTATGGCGTAACTACGGCATCTGGAGATTCAAGATACATCGTGAACAACCAGTTAGTCTCTTATGGTGCACCAAACTTCAACCTCGATGCAAGAATAACAGATGTTATTAGCCCAACCAACCATATTCAATTTGGGAAAAGCAACCCTGTTTGCGATGGTTCAGAAATTGAAATCCAAAATTCAGGGGCTACAGCTATTACTTCTATGCAAATTGAATACTCCATCAATAATGGTATAAAAGGGACTTACAATTGGAGCGGGAATTTAAATTTCCTAGATAAGGCGACCGTTATACTGCCTTCTCCTGCAAATTTCTGGAATAGTCTAACAAACGGAACAAATACTTTCACCGCTAGAATCATTTCCACCAATGGACTAACCGACCAATATGTCCATAACGACGCTATTACGAGAGATTTTTCGGCCTCTGAGGTTTTACTTTCAAATTTTGTTCTTGAATTCACAACCAATTTAGCAGGAGCTGAGAGCAGTTATAACGTGCGAGATGAAAATGGGGGTGTTCTAATCCAACGATCTGGTTTAGGGAGCAATTCTACCTACCGAGATACTTTTAACTTAACAGCAGGTTGCTATTCATTCAATGTTTTCGATACGAACGATGACGGTTTGTCTTTCTTCGCAAATTCCAGTGGCAATGGTTCTATTCGAATTAAAAACTTAACCGGATCGACCATTATGATTTTTGAGCCAGATTATGGTGACGGTTTCAAGTACAGTTTTACTATCCCAACAACAGTCGGTATAAACGAAGTGGAATTAAGCCAGAGTATTTCCATCTATCCAAACCCTGCGAAACATTTTATCACTCTAGAAACAACAGGTCTCAGCAATGGTATTTGGAATGTTTTTGATGGAATGGGAAGGCAAATCGCCTCTGGCTTAACGGCAAATGACCACCATGCTAAAACACAAATTGACATACACAATTATGCTGCAGGAATTTATTACTTGCACCTCTCAAACAAAGGGCAAACACAAGTAAAAAAGTTTGTAGTACTGCAAAAGTAGGTCGTATGATGCAACAACTTAGTCCATTTTTCAAGAAACTCTATACACCAGAGTAATCATGACCTACCAAAAGCACATTTCCAAATGGTTAATTTCTAGGTTTTGCACCTTCCACTTATTAGGTCAACCGATTTGTAGGGAGGGAGAAGAGTATTTGAATTCTAAATCAAGTACCACATGATTAATCCTCAAACCATTTCTTTAAAGAAAAGAATAAACTATGGCGTCTATCAGTTTTTTGACCATTTTTTAGGGCGAAAAACGTCCTATCGACTATCTAAAAAAAGTAGGGTTAGGTTTTATAAAAACTTGGAGAAAGAACTGAAGAAGAAAGGCAAAGGCCGGATAATTCCGGTTGACCGAGTGCGTAACCTTTCGCAAGAAGATTTTATAAAAAACTACAGAGATAAAAAAATTCCGGTAATCATGGAGGGAGCTGCTGAGAATTGGGATGCTGTAAAAAACTGGAGCTTCGACTACTTCAAAAATTTACATGGGGATGATAAAATTGTTTTGGCTGATCAATTGAATATTGATAACCCATATGAAGCAACCACACTTTCTAAAATAATTGATGATATAAAAGGAGATACAGGAAAGTATTATCGTTTTTATCCTTTATTGGAAAGGCATCCTGAACACATTCTAGACTTTGATTATAAGTGGCTTAGAGAAAGAAGAAACCCGGGAACTGTATTTGAGGCCTTTCAGGTTTTTATGGGAGGTGACGGCACATATACACCTCTACACAATGCAAGCCAATGTAACTTATTTACACAAGTATCTGGAGAGAAAGAATGGCGACTGTATCATTATTTTGACACCGCTGTTCTTGACCCCGACCCGGCACGAAATGTTTACCGAGATGCTCCTTTTAAAAAAGCAGAAGGTCCATTCAATCCATTTAAACCAGACTACTCCTCTCCGTACAACCTATTTCAATACATAGACAGTTATTCGGTTCATTTAAAACCCGGCGATGTACTTTGGAACCCACCTTACTATTGGCACACCGTACGAAATATTGGAAATTCCATTGGAGTAGGTTATCGATGGCTAACCCCTGCATATTGTTTCAAGAGCACCTTTCTTTATGCATTATTGGATTGCTTCGTCAGCAACCCTCCTGTGTGGAAAGCCTATCGCATATCAAAACAAGATATTAATCTTATTCATCTTGCAGAAAAAGGAAGGTTACAAGAGTATTTAGACAGCAAATAAGGATCTACCTCAACTCATAACTAACGGCTGCCATTTCATAATCCTCAGCATATAAATACAATTGATATACTCCAGGTAAAACGTCGTATTCGTCTGTGGGCTTTTCCCAGTCTAAACAAAGCTCTTGTTCCGCTTGGTTATATTCTACTTCTTTCTTACCCGAATAGTACCCCTTTCCTCCTGCAAATTCAAAGCGACTATCGTCTACATTTTGGGCAGTTAAAATATTGCCATCGGGTGCAAGTATTCTTAAATACAGTGGTCTTTTTCCTACTTGTGCTACTTTGTTTTCATTCAACTTGAAGCAAACTCGAATTTTATCCGTTCTTCTCGCTCTATCTGTTTCTTTACCAGTCATGTCTCGCTTAACAGTTACTCCGAACACGCGAACTTCCGATACATCTAATCTACTGGCTAAAGCAACTTTACTCGAAAGGTTATCGTTTTTCTGTTGAAGCTGTTTTGCCTTGCTTCGTTCCTCTCTTAAATTACTTTTTACTTCAGCGTTTTCATTTCTCAGTCCAACATTTAAAGTATTTATAGAATCAATTACCACCACATATCCTTGCATGATGGTTCGCAGTGTTTTTGTTTCTTTCTTTAGTTTGTAAATAGCAAAATCCTTGTCTTTCACTTTCGCTAACAAACCTTCAATTTCATTTTTACGATTAGAAAGCTCCACTTTCATGGAGTCATTATTCGTTTCCATGGTATCCAACTCGTTCAGCATCTGCTCTAATTCATTCTGCAGTTCTCCCCTTTCATCTGCCATTATTTCAATTTCAGAGCCTCTTTGCGCTGCGGTTTTTCGTAAATCGAAGAATTGCCAAAGGGTAATACCCAATGCAAGAGACAGTAGAATGACCAACGCCACTAATACTTTATTGATTCTATTGGCTTGGTTGGTCGGTTGATTCGGTGTGTTTTCTGACATATTGTGCAAATATAATAGTAAATTTAATGGATGCTCGAAGCTATGTTCAATCTTATTTATCCTAAAATTTGTTATGCTTGTGGCGAAGCAATTAGTGGCAACATAAATAACATTTGCATTTCCTGCAGAGCAGAATTAGCTTACATAAACGATAAAGATTTTGAGAATAATCCGATTCAAAAACTTTTTTACGGAAGAGTAACGTTTGAAAAAGCGACCGCATTCGTAAGGTTTGAAAAAAACGGGAAGATGCAAAAACTATTGCACGCCTTAAAGTATAAGGGAATAAAAGAAGTGGGTATTACTTTAGGAGAGTTAGCAGCACTCGACGTGGGCACTACCGGTTTTTTTGATGGTATAGATCTTGTTGTTCCAGTTCCTATTCACGCTAAAAAATTAAAAAAAAGAGGCTATAACCAAAGTCACTTTATTGCAGAAGGCATTCGAAATATAACGGATTTACCAGTGGATTTGACATCCATTCAAAAAGAGCTAAACACTGCAAGTCAAACCAGAAAAAAAAGATTTGAGCGATTTGAAAACGTTACAAAGACCTTTACTCTCGAAAGCTCAACTCCTTTAAAAGGAAAACACATTCTTTTGGTAGATGATGTAGTTACCACAGGTTCAACCTTGGAAGCCTGCGCTAATGTTCTCCAAAAAATTGACGGTGTGAAATTAAGTTTACTCACTATTTCGGCTACTTATTAGGTATTTTTGCACCCTATGGCAGAATCGATTCTTATCAATAATAAGGCTACAAAAGAAGAGCAGTACCAACAAATTTTGCCTCAAATAAAAGCTTTAATCGAGCCCGAAACGGATCGAACTGCCAACTTAGCTAACATCGCTGCAGTTCTTAAAGAAGTCTTCGGTTTCTTATGGATTGGTTTTTACGAGTGGAAAACGGACGAATTAGTACTAGGCCCTTTTCAAGGTCCGATAGCGTGCACTCGAATTCAAATTGGGAAAGGAGTTTGTGGCACTAGCTTTGAAAAAGGCGAGACGATAGTGGTACCCGATGTAGAAAAGTTTCCAGGTCACATATTCTGCAGTACAGCTTCCAAATCTGAAATAGTTGTACCCATTATCAAGAACGGAAAAGTTCTTGCAGTTTTAGATGCAGACAGTGATACATTAAATAATTTTGACACTACAGATCAGAAGTACTTGGAACAACTAGCACTCTTAATAGCCGATAAGTGGTAAGGAAAATAAAATATATTTATTCGACCTGCTGCGTGATACTGCTATATGCTTGCGCACAAGTAGTAGCGCCAACTGGCGGTGAAAGAGATATAGCTCCACCAGAGGTTTTATCCATAAGTCCGAAAAATCAAACCCTAAACTTTGAGCAGAATAACTTTACCCTTGAGTTTGACGAGTATGTGGTGTTGGAAAACATAAAAGAAGAACTTTTGGTTTCACCACCACTAAAATATCCTCTAGAAAGCAAACCAAAGGGCAAGAATCTAATCTTCAACATTAAAGATACCTTAAAGGAAAACACGACCTATGTTTTCAATTTTGGAAATGCTATTGTAGACTTAAATGAAGGAAACCCTCTCAGCAACTTTCAGTATGTTTTTTCAACCGGACCTGTGATTGACTCTTTGACCTTTTCCGGAAAAGTAGTGGATGCTTTTGAGCTAACGGCTGAAAAAGAGGCAGTGTTATTACTTTATCCTTCTAATTCTGAAGATTCTGCAGTGAGCAATTCACTGCCTTCTTATGTGAGTAGAGCCAACGACCAAGGAGACTTTACCTTTACCAATCTCGCCAATGGCGAGTATAGGTTATTCGCATTGTTAGATAAAAACAAAAACTACCAATACGATAGAGCCGATGAAAAATTTGCATTCCTTTCTCGAAATATCAATCCGCAAGAAGATTCATCGGAAATTAAATTGTACAGCTATACTCTACCGGATGAAAAGCAATTTCTGGAGAAGCAAGAGGTATTTCCAGGTTATTTAGAACTGGTTTTTAAGGTAGAGACTAAAACAATAAAGCTTGAGTTATTGGATACCATTGTAGAAAGCTTCATACAACAAATTGAATACGATAAAAACAAGGTTCAACTATGGCATCAAAATAATGTGACCAGTAAGCTTCAAGCTAGCATTTTCAGTGAAAATTTTGCAGACACGATTAAGTTTACTCCTACTATCCTTAATGACAGCTCGGTGCTTAAGCTAAAAACAAACCTACCAAGTACACAGAATTACTTTGAGCCCATTCATCTACTGTTTAATCGACCATTGAAAGAAATCAATAAAGACTCGATACAACTACTCGATGCAGATTCGATTCAAGTAGATTTTTCAATCAACTTTGACACAGCTGATGTTAAACAAGCTTTTTTGAAAACCTCTAAAATTTCAGAAGGAATTCTAACCTTACGAATACTACCACAGGCATTTGAAGACATTTATGGATTTGCCAACGATAGTATTTCCTCCAGTTTTTCTTTCAACACAGTAGAAGATTTTGGTAATTTACTTGTACGAGTAAAAGAGATGGAATCTAAAAACCTGATTTTACAACTAACGGATGCAAAAGGACTTGTATTGGAAGAATACTTTAGTAAGGATACGCTTTACACCTTTAAAAACCTAAAAGCAGCTAACTACGGATTGAAGTTAATCTCGGATGATAACAACAACCAAAAGTGGGATACAGGAGACTATTACGGTGGACAACAACCCGAACGAGTAATCATTTACGATGAGGCGATTGAAATTCGTCAAAATTGGGACAAGGAAATTATTTGGATTATAAAACCGTGATAACTTTATAGTCTAATTTTTACAGTCTCTTTTTGTTGCGTCTTTAGACCAAAAAGTATTTTTACCTTTGCACCTCAATTTTTTGTCACCTTTTTATCCTCTACAACCAAATGAGCGATCAAATAAAACATGAATGCGGAATCGCATTAATTCGCTTAAAGAAACCCTTAGAATACTATATAGAAAAATACGGCACAGCAGCTTACGGGCTAAATATGTTGTATTTATTGATGGAAAAGCAACACAACCGAGGGCAAGATGGTGCAGGTGTTGCCAACATTAAATTAGACATGGCTCCGGGCGATCGGTACATTAGTAGGGTTCGCTCCAACAGTAACCAGCCGATAAAAGAAATTTTCGAAAAAATAAATGGCAGACTTCAAGAAGTTCAGAAGGAAAACCCTGAATTACTAAAAGATGTTGACTATTTGAAGAAGAACGTTGGGTTTACCGGAGAGGTTTTATTAGGTCACTTGCGTTATGGTACTTTCGGAAGAAATAGCATAGAAAGTTGCCATCCGTTTCTCAGACAAAATAACTGGATGACCAGAAACCTGGTAGTTGCAGGAAACTTTAACCTGACCAACGTTGATGAATTATTTGATTTATTAGTTGACCTAGGCCAACACCCAAAAGAGCAGTCTGACACCGTTACCGTTTTAGAAAAAATTGGTCATTTCCTAGATATGGAAAACCAAAAGCTGTATAAAAAATACAAGCAATTGGGCTATGCCAAGAAAGAAATTTCAGGCTTAATTGGTAAAGAACTTAAAGTTCAGAAAATTTTACGCAACGCATCTGTAGACTGGGATGGAGGCTACACCATGGCCGGTATGATTGGTCATGGAGACGCATTTGTGCTTAGAGATCCGTCTGGCATCAGACCAGCCTTTTATTTTGAAAACGATGAAGTAGTGGTGGTAACTTCAGAACGCCCCGCCATTCAAACTGCATTTAACGTTTCTGCCGAAGAGGTACACGAATTAGATCCGGGAAAAGCGATCATCATTAAGAAAAACGGGGATGTTAAATTCAAACAAATCAAGAAGCCTTTAGAAAAAAAGGCTTGTTCGTTTGAACGAATTTACTTTTCGAGAGGTAGTGACCAGGACATTTATGAAGAACGAAAAGAACTCGGTCGTTCTATTGTTCCAGAAATATTGAAAGGAATTAACAACGATGTAAAAAACTCTGTTTTTTCTTTTATCCCCAACACAGCAGAAACTTCATTTTACGGCATGGTGAATGGCATAGAAAGCTATTTGAACGTGGTAAAAAAGAAGAAGATTTTAGAATTGACGGAGAATACGCAAGAGAAACTTGACGAAATCTTAGACATTCGAGCGAGAGTTGAAAAAATTGCGATTAAAGATGCCAAGCTTCGAACTTTTATTACGCAAGATGAAGCTAGAGATGATTTAGTCACACATGTATACGATATCACCTACGGCACGGTAAATAAAGGAGTAGATAACTTAGTGGTAATTGATGATTCCATTGTTAGAGGTACTACTTTAAAACAAAGTATTCTGCGGATTTTAGATCGTTTAGGGCCAAAAAAAATAATTATTGCTTCTTCTGCGCCACAAATACGCTACCCAGATTGCTACGGTATTGACATGGCAAAATTGGGCGACTTTATTGCTTTCTCTGCCACCATCGAATTGTTAAAAGACACTGGTCAAGAAAAACTTATAAAGGAAGTATATAAAAAATGTAAGGCGCAAGAAGACTTACCAAAAACTCAAATTCGCAATTATGTGAAAGAGATTTATGCCCCCTTCACCGCCGAACAAATTTCTGCTAAGATTTCAGAAATGCTAACTCCAAAAGGGATTAACGCAGAAGTACAAATTATTTATCAAACCATTGAAGGTTTGCACAAAGCCATTCCAAATCATAAAGGTGACTGGTATTTTACTGGGGACTACCCTACTCCAGGCGGCATGAAAGTGGTGAACAAAAGTTTCATTTACTACTTTGAAGGAAGAAACGAAAGAGCGTATTAAACATTATTGAGCTAATTATTTGGAAAGGCTGCAAGTTCACTTGTGGCCTTTTTTATTTTCATACTCTTACTGCGTATTGATTACCTCTTTAACAGTTTTTTATGAAGTGTTTACCAAGACCTAACAGGTTTTAAAAACCTGTTAGGTCTAATTCTCTACTTGACTTTAGTAACTCTTTTTACATTTCAATTAGTTTACCGGGTATTATTAATCGTAATATTGCAATAAACAAATAATAAAGACGTGGGCTTAACAAAAACAGAAAAATTTACCGAAGAGCAAAATGACATCTCCATGCTTGCAAAAGCATTTGCTCATCCAGCAAGGGTTGCTATTTTACAACACCTATTCAAAATAAACACCTGTTTTTGCGGAGACTTAGTGAACGAAATTGGGCTTGCGCAACCTACCATTTCGCAGCATTTAAAAGAACTGAAGCAACTGGGTTTGATACAAGGAAATATTGAAGGAACAAGCGTTTGCTATTGCATCAACAAAGAGAGTTGGACAAATATGAAAGAAACTCTATCACTTTTTCTTGATCAAGATCTTACTCAAAAAACAGAATGCTGTTAAATTAACAGACCAATCTCACTTATAAAAATACATACCATGAATACAGAACAAGAATTAAAAGACATCGTAAAAGAACGCTATGCTAAAATTGCTGAGCAAGACAAAGCAATTAATGCATCTTCTTGCTGTGGTGCCACCACACCAACCAACAAGGTGTACAACATTATGATGGATGATTACACGGACACGAAAGGCTACGTTGCCGATGCAGACTTAGGTTTAGGCTGCGGCTTACCGACCCAATTTGCGAAAATAAAAGAAAAGGACACCGTAATCGACCTAGGGTCAGGTGCAGGAAACGATTGCTTTGTGGCAAGACATGAAACAGGTGCCGAAGGGAAAGTGATTGGAATCGATTTTACACCAATAATGGTTCAGAAAGCAAGAATTAATGCGGAAAAGTTGGGTTACAACAATGTTGAGTTCAGAGAGGGAGACATTGATGCCATGCCAGTAAATGATAATTTGGCTGACGTGGTGGTTAGCAATTGTGTACTGAACCTAGTACCTAATAAACAAAAAGTGATTGCTGAAATAGCTCGGGTTTTAAAACCAGGAGGACACTTTAGTATTTCTGACATCGTGTTAGTAGGCGACTTGCCAAGCGCATTAAAAAACGATGCTGAAATGTATGCGGGTTGCGTAGCCGGCGCCATTCAAAAATCAGACTATTTGCAATTAATTACAGATCAAGGCTTTCAAAACACACAAATTCAAAAAGAAAAACCAATTCACATTCCAAATGATATTTTAAGTAAATACCTAACTGAAGAGGAAGTGAATACATTTAATAAAGATGCAACTGGAATTTTCAGCATCACGGTTTATGGTGAAAAGCGAGGGGTGTCGCAAGAAAAGCTAACGATGAAGCTATCCGATATCTCGACTTCGTGCGAACCTTCTTCAGGTTGCTGCTAATCTGAATTGATTAAGTTCTGCATTGCATTCCATAACAAATCCTAAAAAGTGAGAATAAAACACACTTTTTGAGGCACATTACGTTTGAGAAAAAGTCCCTTAAAAAAAACTTAATTAACCTATCTTTGTTTCATTCTCAAACACCTCCAATATGGATTTTAAAGCTGGAAAACTTCTCTCTCAAATTGAGTTCCCTCAAGACTTAAGAGACAAATTAGAAACCTCTGATTTACCTCAATTGTCGAAAGAACTTAGAGATTTTATCATTGACATTGTTTCTGTAAAAGGAGGCCATTTTGGTGCAAGTCTGGGTGTAGTTGAACTTACTGTTGCATTGCATTATGTTTTTAACACACCTGACGATCAAGTGGTTTGGGATGTTGGGCATCAAGCCTATGGGCACAAAATTTTAACAGGAAGAAGAGAAGTATTTCATACGAATAGAAAGTATAAAGGCATTAGTGGTTTCCCAAAACGAAGCGAAAGCGAATATGATACTTTTGGAGTAGGTCACAGTTCTACCTCCATATCTGGAGCTTTGGGTATGTCTGTTGGTTCTAGATTACAAGGCAATAATACAAGGCAACATATTGCAGTAATTGGAGATGGAGCAATGACTGCAGGATTAGCTTTTGAAGGGTTGAACCACGGAGGAGTTGAAGATTCAAACATGATTGTGGTGTTGAACGATAACTGTATGTCAATTGATCCAAATGTGGGTGCTTTGAAAGAATACTTAACCGACATTACTACTTCACCAACGTATAATAAAGTAAAAGATGAAGTTTGGAGCTTGCTAGGAAAGGTTTCCAAATTTGGTCCAAATGCTCAAGCCATCGTTCAAAAAATTGAAAGCGGAATCAAGTCTGCAATGTTAAAACAGAGCAACTTGTTTGAATCGTTAAACTTTAGATATTTTGGACCTATTGACGGACACGATGTTACTCATATGGTGGAGGTGTTAAACGATTTGAAAAAAATACCTGGACCAAAAATACTCCATATTCTTACTACGAAAGGAAAGGGTTACGAGTTGGCAGAAAAAGACCAAACGAAATGGCATGCACCAGGGTTATTCAATAAAACCACTGGAGAGATTATTAAGGTTACTCCAGATAGTCCTCAGCCACCAAAATACCAAGATGTTTTCGGCCATACCATTGTTGAGTTGGCAGAAAGAAATGAAAAAATTGTTGGCGTTACTCCGGCAATGCCTTCCGGAAGTTCATTGAACATTATGATGAAGGCTATGCCAGATAGAGCATTCGACGTTGGGATTGCCGAACAACATGCTGTTACTTTCTCTGCAGGGTTAGCGACGTCTGGTATTATTCCATTTTGCAACATCTACAGCACTTTTATGCAACGGGCCTACGATCAAGTAATTCATGACGTGGCCATACAAAAACTACCCGTCATATTTTGTTTAGACCGTGCAGGGTTTGCCGGAGCTGACGGACCAACACACCATGGAGCATATGACATTGCTTACATGCGTTGTATTCCCAATCTAATTGTATCCTCACCGATGAACGAAGAGGAACTTCGAAATTTAATGTATACTGCTCAAGCGGAAGACAATGGAGCATTTGTAATTCGTTACCCAAGAGGACAAGGAGTAATGCCCGTTTGGAAAACCCCTTTCAAAAAAATAAAAATTGGGACAGGTAGAAAAGTAGTTAGTGGATCTGATGTAGCTATTTTGAGCATCGGTCACATTGGAAATTACGCAGTAAAAGCTGCAGAGAAGTTAGAAACAGAGCATAAAATTGAAGCAGCGGTTTACGACATGCGTTTTGCGAAACCAATCGATGAAATGCTTTTACATGAAGTATTCAGCAAATTCGATAAGGTAATTACCTTAGAAGACGGTTGTATTATGGGCGGCATGGGAAGTGCAGTATTAGAATTCATGGCAGATAACGGCTATAATGCGCAAGTAACACGATTAGGAATACCAGACGAAATCGTGGAGCATGGCTCTCAAGACGAACTATATGCAGAGTGTGGGTATGATGTAAATGGAATTACTCAGACCGCAATAGACCTAATAAAGAAATCTCAGAAAAGTGAAAACAAGGCATTTGCCTAACTATTTTTCTACACCACCCAACTAAATTATTTTAATGAGCGTAATGAAAGTGAATAAATAAACTTAAACTCATTATTATGAAAAAAATCTACTTATTATTTGCATCCCTTTTTATGATGGGGGCAACTCAAATTAATGCACAATGCACTGCTGACTTCCAGTACAATACAAACAATTTAACGGTTAATTTTCAAGACTCGTCTTTTTATTCTCCAAGTGTAACTTTCCCGTTACAACAAAATTGGAATTTTGGCGACAGCAATTCATTTACAGGGGTCGGAACAAATCCTTCTCATACTTATGCAGCAGCAGGAACGTACAGAGTAACTTTAATGATTTACGATAGCCTATGGACTTGTTTTGATTCAACTAGCAAAATTGTTACAGTGACAGCAGTAACGCCTCCTTCAGCTTGTAATGCTTCTTTTACAAAAGCAAAAGATTCTTCAGTTGCTTATGGTGTTGTGCTTTACAATACCTCTAGTAACTTAAGTTCTCACGCTTACACTTGGGATTTTGGTGATGGAATTACCGGTTCAGGAAGAACTCCGATCCACCAATATCAAAGTTTTGGGACTTATATTGTTTGTTTAACTATAACAGATACTTTGTTTAATTGCACTTCTACCTATTGCGATACAGTAGGAATGGATACATTAGGAAATCTAAAATCAGGTTTTGGATTGAAAGTTCAAAACCCTCTTGCTACCAGCCTAAAAGAAGTTAAAGAGTTGAACGCAGTAAGCGTATACCCTAATCCTGCAACAAATGAAATTTCTTTAGATTTAACCGCCATTAATAATAACGTTGCGGTTAGAATACTTGACCTTTCAGGTAGATTAGTTATAGAGAGAAACAATCAAGTTGGTGGTAACATTGAAAAGCTTGACATTTCGAATTTAACAAGTGGTATTTACTTCGTGACTTTATTTGATGGCGCAACACAAGTAACTAAAAAGTTTATTAAAAACTAGACACTTATTTAATTTATCAAAGAGGGTTAGGAAATCATATTCCTAACCCTTTTTTGTTCTACTTCAGTATAAATGTATTTCCTACTAAAACTTTTCATACTATTAAAAAAAGTAATTTAGACCCAACTATTGGATAATACTCTGCGTATTAGAATTAAACAAACTTAAACTCATTATTATGAAAAAAATCTACTTATTATTTGCATCAATATTTATGATGGGCGTAATTCAATCCAATGCTCAATGCACTGCGGACTTCCAGTTTTTTACAAACGGTTTAACCGCAAATTTTGTTGATTCTTCAATATACTCTCCAAGTGTAGTTTACCCTTTACAGCAAGATTGGAACTTTGGCGATAATAGTTCTGGTATTGGAACAAGCCCATCTCATACCTATGCATCTGCAGGAACTTACCTGGTTATGCTTACTATTTACGACAGTACATTTTCTTGCTTCGACACTATAAACAAAGCAGTTACCGTTACAGGTGGAACCAACCCTATTCCTTGCAACACGAATTTCACTTATAACGTAAATCCCAACAATACAGTAGGCTTTACAAGTTCAGTAACAGGTGGAACTGCACCATTTACTTATTCTTGGAATTTTGGTGACGCCTCTAATGGCTCAACGATGGCTAACCCAGCTCATACTTATACAAATACAGGAGTTTACGTTGCCACCTTAACAGTCACAGGAGCAAATAACACCACTTGTTCCTTCACAGATACAGTTACAGTGAATACGTGTTCCGCAAATTTCACCTATAATGTATCTAGTAATGGTGCCGTTAGCTTTACCAACCAATCTAATCCATTAAACGCGGCTCTTGTAAATATTAGCTGGAGTTTCGGAGATGGAAACTTTAGTAATGTAATCAGCCCAACGCATACTTATGCTTCATCAGGTAGTTATTACGTGACACTAAATTATTATGATTCGCTGACCAATTGCTCCTCAATATACGCGGATACGGTTACTGTTCAAATAGGAACGCCAAACCAATGTAATGCTTCATTTACAAAAGTAAAAGACTCTTCTGTAGCTTATGGTGTTGTTCTTTACAACACTTCTAGCAACTTTGGATCTCATTTTTACACTTGGGATTTTGGTGATGGAATCACAGGATCAGGTAGAACGCCAATTCACCAATACCAAAGCTTTGGTTCATACGTTGTTTGTTTAACCATTACAGATGCAGTTTTAAACTGTACTTCTACTTACTGTGATACTGTAGGTATGGATTCTTTAGGTAACTTAAAGTCTGGTTTTGGAATTAGAGTAGTTAACCCAACTGCACTTGGTTTAACAGAAACAGAAGACTTAAATAGTGTAGCATTATATCCAAACCCTGCAACTAATCAAATTGCGCTTGACCTTACTGCTGTAAAAAACAGTTTGAATATTCGAATTATGGATATTTCAGGTAGAGTCGTATTGGAAAGATTAAATCAAAATCCGGGGATGGTTGAGAACTTTGAGATTGCAACTCTAGAAAGTGGTCTTTACTTCCTGGTATTGAACGATGGGTTTTCTCAAAAAATTAAAAAGTTCATTAAGAAATAAATGGATTTAATATAAAAGTATAAGGAAGGGCGCTAACCAAAAAGGTTAGCGCCCTTTTTTTATATAAACCCAACCTTATTCCTTTAAAAACCGTCTATTTAAGTATGAAGAGATTACTACTAATTCTTGCATTCAATGTACTTGGCATATTGAGCATTAAAGCTCAGTGTACCGCCGATTTTGGGTTCTTTACAAACGGTCTAACTGTTACCTTCGTTGACTCGTCTACTTATTCACCAAATGTAGTTGCACCTTTGCAACAAGATTGGAATTTTGGTGATGGCCTCACAGGTACTGGAACCAACCCTTCTCACACGTATGCTTCAGCCGGAACGTATAGTGTTTACTTAACTATATACGACAGTATATGGACTTGTTATGATACCATTAGAAAAAACGTAACCGTAAATACATGTACGGCAAACTTTAGCTACCAAGTAAATAACGATAGCCTATTTATTCAAAATTTATCTGATTCAACACTATTTACAAGTTACAATTTTGGAGATAACAACTTCTCTACACAAAGCAGCCCAATTCATATTTATGCCCAAAGTGGAACTTATGTAGTTTGTCAGACAGTAACGGACTCCGCCAATTGCTTCGCAACGTTTTGCGACACCATTCAAATTAACATTGCTCCTCCTTGTCAGGCAGGATTTACTTACAATATAAATAGTTACACTCTCGACATTGTCAACACGGCAAGTAATTACACCTCCATTTTATATGACTTTGGTGATGGCTCTTCAACATCTAATCCAAATCCGACGCACATCTTTGCTGCTAATGGAGCTTATATTGTATGCCAAACGGTAAGAAATAGCTTAGGGTGCTTCGATCAAAAATGCGATACAGTTATAATTAATGTTGCACCTCCTTGTCAGGCAGGGTTTAGCTACCAAAGTAATTTTACGCAAGTGGACTTCTCTAATCAAGCGGTAAATTTTACTTTCATTCTATATGAGTTTGGAGATGGAGATAGCAGTGCTTCGATCAATCCAACCCATAATTACTTGAACCCAGGAACTTATATCGTAACTCAAACCGTGCGAAACCCAAACAATTGCACCTCAACTTTTACAGATACCATAACGATTAGTGCGCCACTTCCCTGCATCGCTGACTTTAATTACACCAGTGTGGTAGACACAACAATATTTACATCCACATCATCCAATTATAGTCGATTGATCTTTTATTTTGGAGATGGAGATAGTTCTGCATTGCCAAACCCAAGCCACATTTATTCGTCTAGTGGGAATTATACCGTACAATTGATTGTATTTAACGATAGCACTAATTGTGTGGACAGCATAAGTAAAACAATAGCAGTCACAGTATCCCAATCTTGCGTAGCAAAGTTTAATCTTGCTTTAGACACCAACCAAAGACAGACTTTATTTCTTGTAAACACCTCTTCTTCTGATAATTCACATCACTATTTTTGGGATTTTGGAGATGGGAATAGCTCCAATATTCGACTTCCAAATCATACTTACACTGAAAACAAAGCATATAACATTTGTTTAACCGTTTTTGACACGGTTCAAAGTTGCACTTCTACCTATTGCGATTCAGTCGGTCTCGATTCAAATGGGAATATTTTAAAGTCTGCAGGGTTTAGTCTAAAAGTGCTAAATGGCAGTTTTGTTGGAATAGAAGAAGAATCATTAGAAAATAAAGTTTCCATTTATCCAAATCCTTTTTATAATCGATTTACCATTGAAACAACCCTTGATGCTACGGAAGTGGATTATCAAATCATCAATTTATCGGGCATATTAATCAGCCAAGGACAAATAAATACCAGAGTAAAGCAAATCGAAATAGTGAATTCACCACCTGGAATCTATTTCTTAAAACTTATGTATAAAGGAAAACTGACAGTAAAAAGAATTGTAAAGATATAGCTACCAACTAACAATGAAGATTGATAAATCACTCATAGAAAGTTGCATAAATAAAGAAAGAGCAGGGCAAAACCAGCTTTACAAGGAGCTATTTTCTTATTTAATGAACATTTGCATGCGTTATAAAAATGATTATGACACAGCAGGTGGAAGCTTGAATGCAATTTATTTGAAAGTGTTGGACAACTTAGAAAAATTTCGAAAAGAGGATTCCTTCATTGCTTGGGTAAAGCGCATCGCGATAAATCATTTAATAGATGAATACCGAAAAGAGCAGCGCATAAAAAAGAATACAAGCTATATAGAAGATCGAGGCGAGACAATAGAAGCTACAGAATACCATAGCATGGAGGCCGAAATGGAATCAGAATATTTATTGGAAATGATTAAAGGATTACCTGCTATGACACAGCAGGTTTTTAACTTGTACGCGATTGATGGTTACAAGCATAGAGAAATAGCAGAACTCTTAAACATGAGCGAAAACACCTCGAAGTGGCATCTTAGGGAAGCAAGAATAAAATTACAAGCCAAACTATTGGTCTATAATGAAAATATATCATGAATAATATGAATAACATAGATGATTTATTCCGTAAAGGAACGGAACAAGATTACCCTGTTGACGATTCACTTTGGGCAGCTGTTGAGTCTCAATTGCCGCAACACAATATGTCTAAATCCCCATGGTTCTATAATTTAAACTCAATTGCGTTGTTGATAGTTCTTATTACTTGTTCATTTATACAAAAAGACAATTCAAGACCAAACAGCACAGAAGGTGACGCTTTAACGATTAACATTCCACCTGTAACTAAGAAAGAAACAACTACAACTGTCCCCGAACAAGCAGTTACAAATTCGCAAACCAATACTCCACAACTACCAAGTTATTCAGATCGGGAAACAACAAAATCTGCACCAGATAAAGTTCAAATGATCCGAACTAAAAAGCAGAATAAAAACAAAAACGTTTCAAAACAATCCTCAATTGCAAACAAAGTATCAACGAACTCAGTAGTTGCAAATTCAGATGGTCAAAACGAAGAAGTTAATTCAATTGCTCGCACTGAAGCGAAGAAAATGATTTTAACCACTCCTTTCACTTCAGGAATAGAAACGAAAATAAAGGAAAGACAGTCAACTAATTTGTTAACCATCCCTCTATTAACAGAGTTTTCGAACAGTACAGTTCAATTTGAGAATCGCCAACCGAAAGCCTCCAGTGTCTCAAAAAAACTTGCAATAACTAAACCTTATTACAATATAGAATTAGAGGCTCTTATATCCGTTGCCACCACAAAAACTATGAATGGTGGAAATGGAGGTGTTTTAGAAACTAAACGAAATGGTGAACGTCCTATTGAACTCCGGTCCATTGGACTTAACCTGATTGGACAGAAGAAGTTTTTCATATATGGTGCTGGAATACAACAATCGCAATATCAAGAAAGGTTTACGTATGACGTTGATGTAGAAAAAAGTCGCCTTGTTAGCACTTACGACACTAACTACAGAGTAGTAAACGGAAATTACAGTAGCAACGGGACTCCTGTTCTGCTAATTCAGCAACAAGTTACAGAGAATCAAAGCACCGAAGAATACGTAGGAAAAGACCGTGTAGGAGGCGTAAATACAATCAAATGGATTGGAATTCCTTTATTTGCTGGTGTCCAAAAAAGCTTTCGTAATTGGCAAGCTAGCCTTAAGTTTTCTTTTATAACTCAGTATTCCTATCACCAATCAGGATTTAATATAACAGAAGACTTAAACAGTTTAAATGAAATGTCCAATCAGGAAATGAGTTCTATCCATTTCAGTAATAGAAATGACTTCAGTTTAGGTTACAACGTTAATGAGCAATTTGCTGTTGGCGCCAGATATTCTCTTTTTCAAGATTTGAACTCATACACAAAAGAATATAGCAGTAAATTAAATAGTCAGCTAGTAGGGTTATGGGTAATATGGAAACCATAAGAGTAAAGTTAATATACGCTTGAGTGGTTTCATCGTGCAATTCATAAAGTCAGATTAATAAAAGAAAAGGGTTCATCTGATAGGCATAATTGGTATTATTACGGCTCAAATTATTCATAACCTATTACTTCAAGAAGCTTAACACTATGATTTTTAACCAAATCACCAAGTACTTTGATAGTTATACGGACTAGAATTTCGTAAATAGCGTGCGGTTCGTGTTAAAACAAAAAAGGGGTGAATCAAATTTGATTCACCCCTTTTGTATTTCTTGTAAATAAATCGCCTATTACTGTAACCTGAAATTTACAGGAACTGTATATTGAACTCTTACAGCTTTACCTCTTTGTTTACCTGGCTTCATTTTAGGAAGCTCGCCGATTACTCTCATTGCTTCTTTTTCTAAGGATTTACCACCGGCAACTCCTCTTACAATAGTAATGTCTCTTACCTTCCCGTTTTCATCTATCATGTATCTCACGAACACTCTACCAGAAACCCCTGCATCTCTTGCCATTGCAGGATACTTTGTATTCTTCCCAATAAATTTTTGGATTTCCACATTTGTACACTGATCCATTTCCGCTTTAGTACCTGCACCTTCACAACCAGGGAAAACTGGCATATCTTCTACAATGGTGAATATTTCAGGCTCCTCAATTACTTCCTCGGGTTGCTCAAAAATTTCAGTTTCCATATCTGCCTCAGAATCCTCAATAATTGCCTCATCCTCAATTTCCTTGTCATCTTCCACAATCTCTAAAATTTCTTGTGGCGGTGGCGGTGGTGGCGGTGGTGGCGGTGGCGGTTGATTTTGTTGTGTTATCGGGATGATTTCATCTTCAATATCATCCATTTTTAGTTGCCCTAATGAGCTCGCGCTTTCTTCGTATGTTTTCCACTCGAAGGCAATAAGCACAAAAGACAATGACAATACCAATCCTAGTGCGAAGAAAATACCTTTCTTCCCTTCTAAGTCAGCTTTGGGATTCTTTTTTAGTTGCATGTTTTTTCTATTTCAATTAGCTAATATAAGAAATTTTAAAACTCTTCTATTCATTTAATGTGAGCTGCATGTTAAGTTTTTTCAAATCGTTTCCAGAAATACAAAACTGGCAATAAACCTATGCAATTGGCAATAAAATCAAACCAATCACCTGTTCTATTAGGAATAAACAAATGCTGAACAACTTCTGTTCCTCCGGCAAATAATAAAGCTAAAATATAAAACAGAGAACGATTCCGCCCTAGCGATGTTGCCCTAGCCAATAAAACTCCAAGTATTGCATACATAACAACGTGTGCTATCTTATCTGCACCAATTGGAGGCTTGACCGATAGTTTATTTAAAGGTGAAAAACTTAACCAACAAATTACGAGGACCCATATTAAAATGGGAACCCAACGCAGAAGTTTCATTTAGCTTATTTCCGCCTCATATGCCTCAGCAGAAAGCAAATTATCTAACTCGCTCAAATCGTCAATTTTTACCTTAATCATCCAACCTTCTTCGTAAGGACTATCATTTACAGATTCAGGCGAAGATTCAATATTTCCGTTTACTTCAATTACTTCACCCTTTAAAGGCATAAACAAGTCAGACACTGTTTTAACTGCTTCAACGGTTCCAAAAACCTCGCCTTTATCTAAGTTATCTCCTTCGGTTTCAATTTCTACATAAACAATATCACCTAATTCGCCTTGAGCAAAATCAGTAATCCCAATTGTCGCTACGTCACCTTCTACCTTGATCCACTCGTGATCGGAAGTGTATTTTAAATTTGCAGGAACATTCATACTTTTTATTTTTAGTTGGCACAAATTTATCGAAAGAAAATTACTGTGAAAGAGTAAATCGCAAACTAATTCCAGCATTTGTGTTCGCCGTTGGAAAGCTGGACGAAATAAGAGGAGTATTTGCAACCCTATCATAAAAGAGCCTTAAATTCAACTTACTACTAAATCGGTAATCAGCAGTAAACTTGATGGAAAAAATGCGTTGACCGGATGTAAGTTCATTTCGATTTTCTACTACTCTACGAATTACCGTTTGGTTATCCCGAATAGAGATGTCTGCTCTTAAATCCAAATCACTAGCCTTTTCTACTTTGCCTACTTTAAAAGGAAGTTTCACATTTGTCAGCCTATATCCTAATCCAATGATATACTCTTTACCAACCACTTCTGTAACTTGGTTATTAGCAAAACTCATGGAGATATTTCGATCTCTTCTCATTTCTAATCGAGTCAATAGGCTATTATTCCATGTCATATCTACATTAATCAAAGGACTAAATTGCTCACTGATACTAGCAACACTTAACTGTTTGTCTGTAATAAAGTTTCCATTAACGTCTTTTTGAATCGGAGCATTATTCACCTCATCCGTTTCGTACAACTGATTTCTTGTAAAACTTCCTATACTAAAGGTAGAACGATAGGCATGATTTAAAGTAACCGTTTTAAATAGCTTTTTCAGCGCAGGAATTTTTGATAACCCGTCGTACGTGATATTCCAATTGGGCATAGGCAACATCTGGGTAAAATCACTTAGTACGCTTTCTCCCGCACTTTTCCCGGAATATGCTGCTAAAAACGAGTAGAGCAAGACTTCTTGAGATGTGGCTCCATATCCCTCAGCATATTGTTCTCCTGGAGCTCCTAGAGAGTCTGTAAATAAAGCCCTTGAGTTAGGATTGCCCTCTTGCAGACGCAAGGAAACCGTTTCACGATTAGCTCTTAATTCATCAAATGTTGCATTATCAAAATTATCAGAGTTGTTTTTTACAAAGGCAGTTCTAAAACTTAAAAACGATTGGCTGTAACTACCATTTACAATTACCGGAGCATTAAAGTTATATTTCATGCTGTCGGGGTCGTCATCGAAAAAGAAGTTTTTAGTCGTGTTTTCTGATTGCCGTTTATTAGCTTCCAACTGAATTCGGAGTCCTTTAATTGGCTGTAAAGTTGCTCTTATGCTGAATTGGCTACTGAAGGTTTTTGAGAAATCTCCACTAACAAAAACTCCATCTACCAACCAGTCCGGGCGTCCGTCTCCATCTGCATCATTCCGGGCTCTCTCTAGGAATGATTCTCCCGGACGTTGGAGGCCTGCTACGAAATCCCAACCCGGAGCGCTCCAGTTAGGACTAAGGCCTATTACACTCATGCTTTGATTGTAATTTGGTAAAATGGTTCCTTCCGTTTCGCTATAAGTTACATTAATGTTATTCAAACTCATCAACGTCCAAAGTGTATTATCTAGAACATATCGTTTCAAGAAAAACTTCTTTTTCCGCAAGGTATCGGGCTCCTCTTCCTCTGAGTTAGTTAATGCTGCATTCTTTTTGTCTAGGCCATTGCTTTCTTCTTTTGAAACTACTTCTGTTGCCGTTTCTGCCTCTGATTCTTTTTTAGCTTTCTTCTCTTCTCGTTTCTTTTTCTCTTCTTCTATTTCTTCAGGGTCTAAAATCACGTATTTATTGTCGATTTTAGGGTCTTTCAAGTCTCGTATATATTGAAATTTATTGAGAAACATTTGAAAGTTAACCGTTGCGTTAATACGCTTGGTATTTGAGTTTTGTATAGTAGCGCCCAAATTAGGGGTGGTGTCCAAAGGATTGCCAACCAAGTCCCACGCGTAAGTTGCTCCGTAACGGGCGGAGGAGGTAATGAAGTCTAAGCCAGGTAATTTGTTAATAGGAATATTGTAATTTATGTCAAAGTTGTGGTTGTAGTTCGTGTTGTCTCCGAATCCTTTAATATTTTCCCATACTTCTGTTTTGTATGCATCGTATGTTTCATCGTTGTCCCTATTAACTTCTCCGTCTGGTTCCCCAATTAACGCTCGAGTAGAAGCCGAAAAGTTAAATGTAATGGACTTGGTAAACTTGTGCCTCAGTGTATATAAACGTTGCCAGTTAAAAGACTTTTGGTAAAAAACATCAGATGGAATGATAAAGTCTCCGGTAATTGTGCGCGCTTGCCGCTCTTGATAGTTTCGATCAAAAGAGTTCTGCACACTAATTTGACTTGGTACAAAATTGAAGTTAATGTCTTTAATTATTTCAAACGCCTTATTATTTAAAAACTTCGATTTCTTAAATGGTTCTATACTTTTCGATTTTCCAGAATAGGCATAATTAATTTGTCCTCGATAGGTTTCTTGCTTGTCCTTTTCAATGTTTACATTTCTTTTGAAAATCTCGGAATAAGCATATGTAAAAGAGAAATTCTCAATGTCATAGAAGTTCGAATTCTTCTTGTTAGGTCCCGGAGTTTTGCGAACATTGGTAAAGTTGATACTTCTTCTCCTTGTAACATCGTCTGTAATTTTCCGAATGGAATCTTTAAAATTATCAGATAACTCGGGGGATCGAAGGAATTCGTTCAACTTAACATCCGGATCTAGCGGATTAAATTCAGGACGAATAATGCTTTCGGAAACAGAATAATACATTGGAATACTAACGTTCGCTTGCTCCGGTAAAAATTTCGCTAACTCAACGCTTGCTGATAAATCATACTGTTGCTTTGTTTCTCGTTGGCGTTCATTCAGCTTTTGCTCCAAGCTACCCCACCCTGGCGTACTATAGCTGCCCGATAAATTGACAGATCCCAAGTCTGCAATTTGAGCAGTTGCTCTAGCAGTTGCTGCCCAGCCTCCATCGTTATTAAAATCTGATAATCTTAACTCATTTACCCAAACCTCGGCACACTTAGACAATCCATCATCTATGAATTGAATTGGCCCACCTCTTCTATTTCGAACTCCAATCATGATTACTCGCACTTCCGCGAGATTTGGATTTCCTTTTACTCTAATTATGTTCTTCCCATCAACTGCTTCGTAAGCATTCCCAATTGACACACTACTCCCAGGTCCAATAGTTAACCTATTCCTCGCTTGTTTTGCATTGATTAACTTATCAAACTCTAAGTCAATATCATTGTTGTCAGGCCAAACTTCATCCGGTAGATTTCTGCCTGGTGCTGTCACATCTAGTGGCACTTCATACTCATAATAGTTGTTTGCAAAGTCAGTTCCTAAGCGCAATACAACAGATACATCTCCATTGTTTAAAATCTCATCTTCATTTCCGGCTTCCGCATGAGCAAACATTTTAAGTCTCTTGTACTGACGAATGTCTAAGTCCAAATAGCGGAAAGCATACTTCGAATATCCATCTTGCAAGTCACAGACATCCAAAACCAACGATTGCTCATTTAACTGGCGCTGGTTAGTGGTACCAAAATCTATCTCTCTGTCAATATCAGAAGGAATGGTATAGTTTATTGGCACACGGTTTGAATTCTCTTCCACGTTCACTGCCCCAATATTAAACGTAGTAGCTCCAGGTTCAGAACCGTGCGTATCGCCAGGTGGAATGTCTGACCCTTGATAGCTTCTCCATTCTCCTCGTACTAACCCAAGTCGTGCAAATCGAACAATAACCTCATCATCAAAACCTTTCAGAAACATTCTCATGAAACGAATGGACTTAAAGTCTCGAATTTCTCCAATTATTTTTTCTGGTTGGCGAATTGGAATTTTAAATTGGTACCAATTGACCGTTTTTGTCTCCCCATTAACACTTTTAGTAGCACGAACAACATCTGTAATAAAGTTACTCCCAACGTTACCTGGACTCAGTAAGTCCGGTGAAAGTTGAACTTTATATTGAAAGTAACTCTCTGTTCGATCTAAATTAAAATTTCTATTCACATCTTCCACGTCTGGTAATGTAGTAGATGCCGTCGGATAACTTTCTGGCGACTGGTCACCTGTTGGTGAATTCCCTTGGTGACCGTTGAACCGTTTGTAACGATCTAAAATAGACAATTGCTCTGCATCATAATCTCCACCTCTGTAGTAATGATAATTATCGTTTGAAGGATCATTAAAAAAGGAGTTTAGTACATTCTGATCTGCAATTACTCCTGCTAAGGAGTCTAAATAAGGTTGAAAAAATGCTCTCTCATCATTATCTGACAACCCATCTAAACCAATATCTTGAAAGGCCCTTGATTGAGGATTATTATCAAATGCATTTACTACTGACTGAATAGTCGGAATTCTACCCCAAACTGTTTCGTCTGTGTTCTCAATGTCTCCATTTATATCAAATCCATTTTCAAAACTTTTCCTCGAATCCTTCAGTATATCTTCCGAAACAGATCCAATATTAAAATACAGTTGACCACCATTTTGATTTGGGTTTCCATCTTGTTCGTTAAATGGGTCCATGATCCAGAATTGAATAAATTCCACATTGGAGGCTTCAAAATCACTTGATGTTATCTCTCGCATTATCCCTCCCCATCTAGTTTCGGGTGAGTTCAAAAAACCTTGATTATTTATTCCATTCGAGAACCTAGTTGGGTTCACGTCGTAATTATATGGACCCCTTTCTTGAGGGTAAAATGCTAAATCTAAAGTTGGTAAGTTATTGAATATACCCTGCTCTGGATCTTTATTAGGAAAAACTTCCGTCTCCACAATTTCTCGAGAGTAATTGTTCGACTGACTGTCAGAATTTTGAAGGTGTCCTGGAGTTCTGGAGTCATTCCTAAAAAATAAAGGATCTATTGTGTACCAAGCCAGTTTTGCTCTGTTAAATCCGTAAGCTCGGTCATTAATTGCTAAGTTAGCTTCGGGAAATAAGTCATCCTGACCTTGGGGAGTACTCGCTAACGTCCAAGCATTAAAAGAGCGAATGTCTAGTACTGTCTGACTTCCCTCAAAGTCATCAATGTAAGCCACTCCACTTTTTGTGATGGCTCGTGAATTACCTGGAAAAAGTTTGGCAACCTCACCTGCGATGGTAAATGTTGACTTCTGTTTCGTGCTATAGAAAGGCAATAAATCCACTATCTTTGTTAAAATTGGAGCCTCAGTGGTATATGATCCGTCTAATCCAACTATTGTATTAGATATTGGCTCATCTCCAATATTGATTTTACGAGTTAAAGGCCTTTCCGTAAGATTCAAAATGGTACCTCCTAAATTTATATCTTCGGAAACTCTGTAGTCGAATCGAGAACCTATAAGTGTTTTAGTTTGAACGTTGAACAACGAGTTACTTCCTAAAGAAACTTTAATTGGTTGACCCGAGGCTAAAATCCCTTCATTCAAAATTCGAACCCTGCCTAAGTTATAATCGACGGTGTAATCCACATTCTCCGTCAACTGTGCGCCTCCCGCAGTGACAGTAACCGAACCTTGTGGAATGTTGAACGAATTCAACGAAATTTCAGAACCCGAACTTGACTGATACCTTCCCCTAAACGTGTACCGATTATGGTCTACGTCTTGTTGTGCTAGAATTTTGGTTGTAGTATACAGAGAATCGTACGCGAATTTATTGGCTAGATTTTGATCATTAAACTGGGACTTCAAATAATCGCCGAAAGGTTCCAAAACTGGAAAATATATTTTTCCATTTTGTGGGTTTATGGTCACGTTTGGAATAAAGTCAAACAAACCGTCAGGCTGAAGTTGATTAGTAACCGTCATTCGGTCCAATCCCAGCACATTGGTTAATGGTTTGTTTGCCTTATTCCCTGCGGGAAAATACGGAATTTCAACACCTGTCTCTTCGTTTAAATACCAGATTTCAAACGTAAAGTTTTCCGGACTTACGTTGAATGCATCCAAAGAATAAACGTTCTTCATCATCAAATCCCAAGATGGTAGAGATGGGTTTATAATTGTTCCTTTTAATAACTTAAGAAACAAGGCATTCTGTCCATCAATTCCATCTGTACTCAACTCCCCTACTTGGTAAACTTGACCATTGTACGTGTAGCGATAAGAAACTGCAAGTACATCCTGTGGATTGAGTGTTCTATTCAGTGAAATATAACCCAGCTGTGGATTCAAAGTGTATTCGTTGGGAGAAAGTAATACGGCATTCTCTAATCTTTCATAATCATCTCCACTTTTCAGTAATTCCCCCTGTAAAATCTGATCTGCATTATTAAAACCACGAATGTCTTCTGAGCCTGGGAAACCTCCGGTTAGATTCTCAAACAAATTGTTAGCACCGTTAGAGGCGATATTAATTCTAGGGGTAGATGGCTGCACTCTAGCAGTATTATTAATTCTCCTGTCATTTGCCAAGTCTGTAAAAGCAAGAATATTTCTTGTATTTTGGAAGGAGCCTTGCGTATTTGTAATATATACCTCAACAGCAGTAACGTTAATTCTTGAGGTAATTCGAGGAGGGGAAGCCAAATTCTTCTCGTATTCTTCTCGGAACAAGTGAGATAAAAAGTAGTGTCGATTATCTTCATATTCTGATGCAGACTTTTCAAATTCTTGAACTTGAGCACCACCAGCAATATCAATTTCTTTCTTCTCTCCCTTTTCTTGAGAAAACAAAGTGGTAACTCTCAACCTCCCAAACTGAAGTTCTGTTTTTAACCCAAATAACGTTTGGCTTCCGGTAATCAGTGAACTTTGCAGAGGAAGAGCAACATTACCAGCCTCTATCTTCTTAATAATTTCATCCTCATAACCGGTATATTCTAGCTTTGTTTGATTTTCAAAATCAAAAGTCGCCTCGGTGTTATAACTCGTTTGAATTTTTAATTTTTCACCAATGTTTCCAATAACGTTTAACTGAATTTTTTGCTGAAAATCAAACGTACTCGTTCTTCTTTGTCTTTCTGGTAAAATGGGGTTTTCTCGTCTTGAGACGTTAACACCAAATGACAATTCCGCTGAACCTTGAGGTCGAATGTCAATTACATTTCCACCAAAAATCCTATCAAAAAGTTCCCCTTTTATGTTAATCTGAGGTCGAAATCCACCGGTTTCATTCAAACTCTGGGCTTCTTGTTTTTTGTTCCAAAAGTCCTTTTGACTTTTCGCCATATCATACTTCAAATACTCTTCCAAACTCATCGTGTTTGGACTTCTAAAGTCACGATCACCAAGTTTTTGATAATATTTATACTCTCCCGTTTCGGGATCGTATTGAAATTCCTTCTTAATATTACTTGGATCCTTCATGTACAAAGGGCTACGGTCTTTTTCATAACCCTCATTACTCTTGTCGTCAAAAGGGAAAAGTAGCTTCACATTGTTACTATCCGTTTCCGTTGAATCTACTGGGGCAAATAAAACACCAAAGCCACCCTGCGAAGGTGGCTCAATTGGCATGGATGCCAAAAGGGAGCTGACAAAAGCCCCAATCAAGGTCATCGGTAAGATGATCCTACTTATATAGCGTTTCTTAAGAATCAATTATTTTCTAGCAGTTACAACCCCTTCAGTGCTTGTTTTATCACGTCTTCAACGGCAGCAGACGGATTTGATGTTATTATCTTTTGAATCATTTTTTCAGCGGAGTTTTTATTAAACCCTAAGTTTACTAGCGCTGATAACGATTCTTCCTTCAACGTATTGTTCAAACCAATAGAATTATCTGAAGAAATATTCTCTTTTGAAACTTTATCTTTTAAGTCAATAATAATTCGTTGGGCCGATTTAGGTCCAATACCCTTTACTCCCTTAAACCAAGCCGCGTTACCACTCAGTATCGCTTGTTGAATTTCTTCGGCATCTGCAGAAGACAAGACCAACAATGCAGTTGCCGGACCAACACCTGAAACGGAAATTAACAGTTGAAACAGTCTGCGTTCCGAGACATCCTTAAATCCATAGAGCAGTTGAGCATCTTCTCGAACAATAAACTCTGTAAATAATTTACAGTTTTCATCCTCTCCTAAATTAGAATAGGTGTTTAAAGAAATATTCAACTTGTACCCTACTCCGCTGCATTCAATTACAACGTATGTTGGACTTTTTTCTACTAATCTGCCGTTTATGTGAGAAATCATCTATTTTCTTGTTTGAGCATCTACCGCTGCTATGGTTACCATATTTACTATTTCCCGAACACTACTTCCCAATTGCAAAATATGAACTGGTTTTTCTAATCCTAGCAACACAGGACCAATAGCCTCTATTTCACCCATTTCTTGAACTAATTTATATGCAATGTTTCCCGCTGACAAGTTAGGAAATATCAGCACGTTGACTTTCTTATTTACTAGTTTCGAGAAAGGGAACGTTTCCCTCATCGCCTCTTTGTTTAACGCAAAGTTGGCTTGTAACTCCCCATCAACGACTAATTCCGGATGATCTTTGTGCAGTATTTTAACCGCATCGCTTACCTTTTTAGACTCTTCAAAATCAGTAGAACCAAAGTTTGCGAAGGATAACATAGCAATTCTTGGTTTAATGTTCAAACGTTCTACAGATTTTGCTGCTAAATACGTTATGTCGGCTAAGTCTTGAGCAGTAGGATTAACGTTAATTGTTGTGTCGGCAAAAAATACTGGACCACTCTTGGTGATTAAAATATACATTCCCGCAATTTTTTTCACTCCTTTTTGAGTGCCAATAACTTGCAATGCAGGACGAATCGTTTCTGGAAAGTTTCGCGTAATTCCGCTGATCAAGGCATCCGCATCTCCTTGATGTACCATCATAGCTCCAAAATGATTTCTATCTCTCATTCTGTGTCGAGCTTCATATTGGGTCAAGCCTCTTCTTTGACGCTTTTTGAAAAACACATCTCCGTAAGCATACCTCTGGTCATTTCTTGCTTCATCTTTCGGATTAATAATTTCCACTCCATCGAGCTCTAAATTATTCTCTTTAACTAGTCGACTAATTCGCTCGTGATTTCCCAACAATATAGGAATGGCAATATTTTCATCTTTTACAATTTGAGCAGCTTTCAAAACCTTGTAGTTGTCTGCTTCAGCAAAAACAATTCTTTGTGGCTTACGCTGAGCCCTTTCCGTCATGTTTTTGATTAGTTTGTTATCTAACCCTAACCTTCTACTTAGTTCTAGTTTGTATCTACCCCAATCTGTAATTGGTTGTTGCGCTACACCCGAAGCTATAGCAGCTTTTGCTACTGCCGGAGCAATGGTCATCAACAAACGAGGATCCATTGGTTTCGGTATAATGAAATCTCGTCCAAAAGATAAGTTCCTTGAACCATAAGCTTCGTTCACCTCTTCTGGAACAGGTTCTTTGGCAATTTTAGCTATGGCTTTTACAGCGGCGAGCTTCATTTCTTCATTAATTGAAGTTGCTCTTACATCCAAGGCTCCACGAAAAATAAATGGAAACCCTAAAACATTATTAACTTGGTTGGGATGGTCTGATCGACCAGTTGCCATGATAATATCTTCTCTAGCTGCAAGCGCTTCTTTATAAGGAATTTCTGGATCAGGATTGGCTAATGCAAAAACTATTGGGTTTTTGGCCATGGACTTTATCATTTTCCCTGAGACAATGTTCCCTTTCGAAAGTCCCAAAAATACGTCGGCATCTTTCATACACTCTTCTAGCGTATGCAAATCTTTAGTCGTTGCAAACTCTGCTTTATATTTGTTTAATTCTGCTCGATCTTTTCGAATAGCCCCTTTACTATCGAGCATTACTATATTCTCTTTTTTTGCTCCCAAAGAAACGTAAAGTTTAATACAAGCCATGGCGGAAGCTCCTGCTCCATTCACCACAATTCGAACCTCACCAATCTTCTTCTCTGCCAACTCTAAAGCATTTAACAATGCTGCACTTGAAATTATTGCTGTCCCATGCTGGTCATCATGCATAATAGGAATATTCAACTCTTCCTTTAGGCGTCGCTCTATTTCGAAGCATTCCGGAGCCTTCAAATCTTCCAAATTAATCCCACCAAAAGTAGGGGCTATAGCTTTTACAGTTTCCACAAAGCGGTCTACTTCCTTCGCGTCAACTTCGATATCAAAAACGTCGATATCTGCAAAAATTTTAAACAATAAACCCTTACCTTCCATTACTGGTTTAGATGCTTCTGGCCCAATATCTCCCAATCCTAAAACAGCAGTACCATTTGAAATTACTGCAACCAAGTTCCCCTTCGCTGTGTACTTGTAAGCCAAATCCTTATCTTCTGCAATCTTTTTGCAAGGTTCCGCAACTCCGGGAGAGTATGCCAATGCTAAATCTCTCTGTGTACTGTGAGGTTTAGTCGGTCTTACCTCGATTTTTCCAGGTTTCCCATCGGAATGATAATCTAAAGCTTCTATCTGCTTTCTTGATTCTGCCATATTGATTAATTTAAAGGGCTGATAAAAGTACGCATTGTCTATTGTATCTGGTACTAAGAAAGAGCGTATTTTCATCTTAATTAAACAACAGAAATGACAAAAATAGTAGTGTTTAGTGGCGCAGGAATGAGTGCCGAAAGTGGGCTAAAAACGTTTCGAGATAATGACGGGCTATGGGAGAATAATAATGTAGAAGATGTTGCTACCCTGCGCGCCTGGAAAGCGAACCCAGAAAAGGTTTTACGTTTTTACAATTTAAGAAGGAGACAACTATTTCGAGCCGAACCAAATGCTGCTCATTATTTAATTGCCAAGTTGGAAGAAGCTTATAACATCTCAATTATAACCCAAAACATTGATGATTTGCATGAGCGCGCCGGTTCAACCAATGTTGTGCATCTTCATGGCGAACTAAAGAAAGTAAAAAGTGAAAAGTTTGAGCACCTTATCTACGAGTGGCCTAAAACCGATTTAAATATAGGTGACCTTTGTGAGAGAGGAACGCAGTTGCGACCTCATGTTGTTTGGTTCGGGGAAGAAGTACCAAAAATGAACAGGGCGCTTGAAATAGCGGAAACAGCCGAAATTTTGATCGTTATAGGAACTTCTTTAGATGTATACCCTGCAGCAAATATTGCCTTCGCTGTAAACAACAATTGCAAAAGGTACATAATTGACCCCGATCCTCCACAATTAAAACCCAAAGACAATTTTACGGTAATTAAAGCAGGAGCAGAAGAGGGGTTGACCATACTACTTAAAAAAATAAAGTCGTAAAAAAGGGGCCGAAAGCCCCTTTTTAAATTTTATAGTAAAATATTTTTGTTATTTAACAATCAATTTTTCTGAACTTAGGCGTGCACCATCTGCAATGACATTTACAAAATAAATGCCTTTTGGCAGACCTTCCACGTTTAATTCATAAATCTTAGCACCTTTTCTCAATGTGGTGGTAGATATTTGCTCTCCAAGCATGTTGAACAATAGTATCTCTTGAGAGGTGAAATTCATCTCTTTGCTAAAGCTCATCGTAGTGATTTTCTCTGCAGGATTAGGGTAGATTGCAAAGCTATTATTCAACTTCGCCTCATTTATAGATGTAACATACTCGACATTCCATTTTACTACTAATGAACCTGTCTTAGTTGGGTCATTTACATCTGTGTATGAATACTTATATATGGCTGTTCCTCCAGCACTATCTGTTTGCAAGTACAGTTTTATAGAAAAATCGTTATTCGCAACCAATCTCGGTTGAACAGTAACAGGATTATTTGCAGCAACAGTTTGACTAACTCCTGCTTTTACTTCATTTGTAGTAACTCCATTCCATAGAAAGTAATCCCCACTTCTAGGAATTGTAGCTACTTCTTCTCGAATCATATCCAACTGTAAGGTATTTCCAGTTGCATTGAAAACATTAAAATTCACTTCTCTCTCAAACAAAGGGCTTAAGTTAGAACTTCCATTTAATACATCGTTTATTACAAGAGTGTCTATATTAAAAACCGTTTTTCTTGAAATAGAATCACCAAAATCTGAAAATTTTCTAGGTTTCTCGTTAAATAACATTACGGGTTCTGAGTAAACGGTAGTATCTAAAATCACCCACCTTACATAAACGCTAGCAATATTATTACCTGTTCGGTCATCTAAATCTGTGAATGTATATTTAAATAAGGCTACTCCATCGTTTCCCCTCGGTGCTAAATAAATAGATAACGGAGCACTACCTCCTGCTGTATCTTGTGGGTTAGTTTTAACCGGATCAAATGCCTGCCACTCTTTTCTAGTTCCAGCAAGTCTAGCCAATAAACATTGAGTTCCCCAGCAATAGTAATCAGCAGAACCCTCTATAATATCTATTTCTTCCCTAATCAAGTCGATGTCCATGGTGTCTGAAGTCGTGCTATTCACAATTGCAACAAATTCATCATGTTTGAAATCAGCCTGCCGAATTAGTGTATCCATGTAATGCGTAAAAGTTAAGGTGTCACCGTTTACAACATTTGAGTTTGCATCCAATAGCTGAATGCTTTGAGCACCCGCAGTTGAGATAACCAATAAAGAGAGTACAAAAAGTAAATTTTTTCTCATAATTTTAATTTTTACAAATATACTTAACAGAAAATAAAGTGTAATTAAATTGGCATCCGTTTTGCTAAACCAAAATTTTAATCTTCTATTATGAAATTTACCAAATATCTATTTTTAAGTCTCGCAGTAACATTTACATTTAGTTTATTCTCACAAGATAATGGCACCATTCCATCAGCTGATGTAAAAAAGCTAGACGGAACCACTTTTAATACTTCGGATATAGATAACAAAGGGAAACCTATTATCATCAACTTTTGGGCAACATGGTGCAGTCCATGTAAAAGAGAGTTAAATAACATTGCAGAAATGTACGATGAGTGGGTAGAAGATACTGGTGTTAAACTTGTAGCAATATCTATAGATGACACAAGGAACATGGCAAAAGTAGCACCTTATGTAAATGGCAAAGGTTGGGAATATGACGTTTACATTGATCCAAATGGGGATTTTAAGAGAGCCTTAGGAGTAAACAATGTTCCCCACACGTTTTTAGTAGACGGGAATGGAAAAATTGTTTGGCAGCACAACTCTTACTCAGAAGGAGATGAATACGAGTTAATTGAACTCGTTGAGAAATTGAATGCAGGAGAAAAAATCAACTAAATAAAAGTTAACAAAATTCAACCGAGAGCCTTAGTTCTCGGTTTTTTTGTTCCAACTAAACAGAACCAAATTAACGTCCATGAAGTTTTTCAAAGTAATTTTTCTATTGTCGCTACTCCCTCTGATTGCTACTAACAAAATCCAAGCCCAATCTGCAATAGATAAAGTATTAAATAAAGGGGAGATTAGAGGAAACTTCCAGATTGAAGCGCAATATTATGTGGAAGACTCAATCACCGGAGCACAAGAGGTACCAGAAGACTTAAGATCAAATGCGTTTTTGAACTTAATCTATACCAACGGTGATTTTTCGGCAGGCATTCGGTATGAGAGTTATTTGAATGCGTTACTGGGATATCCGGAAGGCTATAACAACAATACCGGAATAGCTTACCGTTTCGCTTCATTCACGCAAGACAAACTTTCTGTTACCATTGGTAATTTTTACGAGCAGTTCGGAAACGGTCTTGTTCTTAGAACTTACGAAGAAAGAGGATTAGGTTATGACAATGCATTAGATGGAATTCGCGTAAAATATAAAGTTGCAAAAGGTCTAACATTTACAGGACTTATCGGAAAACAAAGAATATTTTTTGAATTAAGTGAAGGTATCGTTAGAGGGTTTAACGCCGAGCTAGATTTAAACAGTGCTTTTGAGTCATTAAAAGAAAGTAAAACTAGAGTTTTGTTAGGTGCTAGTGTAGTTAGTAAATTTCAACCAGACCAAGACTCTAGGTTTAACTTACCGGAAAACGTTGCAACAGTTGGAGGTCGAATAAATATTCACAGAGGCAAATTTAGTGTGGATGCTGAGTATGCCTATAAAGCAAATGACCCTTCTACGGATAATGGGTTCATTTATAAAAATGGAGAAGCTCTCTTTTTGCAAACTGCATATTCTCAAAAAGGATTTGGCTTAGTACTCTCTGCTAAAAGAAATGACAACATGAGTTTCCGGTCAGATCGTTCGGAAGGACTACAAAATTTATTGATTAATTATTTACCGGCACTTACAAAACAACATACGTATAATTTACTGGCGACCTTATACCCGTATGCAGTTCAATTAAACGGAGAAGTAGCTTTTCAAGCGGATTTAATCTATAAATTCAAAAAGGGAACAATTCTAGGAGGAAAGTACGGAATGGACATCCAAATAAACTATGCCACAGCAAACAATATAGATACTACGATTTTAAACGATGAAACTGGAAGTAGACTTGGTTATGAGTCTGACTACTTCAAAATTGGAGAAGTTTACTTTAAAGACTTTAATGCTACCCTAACAAAGAAGTTTAGCAGCAAGACGAAAGGTCGGTTTACTTATGCCAACCTGGTGTACAATCAAGATATTATTGAAGGTAAACCCGGAGCAGCAACTGTATTCTCGAATGTTGGAATCGCTGATATTACCTATAAATTTAACAGAAAAAGTTCTATACGAACAGAAGCACAGTTTCTGATCACTGATCAAGATCAAGGAGACTGGGCTACATTTTTATTAGAGTATTCATATGCTCCACATTGGTTTGTTGCGGTTATTGATCAATACAACTTTGGTAATGATGACAGTGAAAAACAAATTCATTATCTTAATGGATCTGTAGGATATAATGACAAGGGAACTAGAATAGCTTTAAATGTAGGACGCCAACGTGCAGGAATTTTCTGTGTTGGAGGGGTTTGCAGAGTTGTTCCGGCATCCACAGGAGCATACTTATCTGTTACAAGTAGTTTTTAAAACAAAACGTTATGAAGAAAATAAGCTTAATCGCATTAATAATATTCGCAGTAATCGTTGGTTGCGATAAAATTGACGACCCGATTCCTGCAACCTTAGGTACCACATTTCAATTAGATGGGGATACTGAGTTTGTAGTGGATACCACTCTGAGTATAAATAGTGAAACTGATTTGTTGGACTTTATTTCTAATAGAGATTGGGACACGGTTACTAGTCCAGATAACTCTTTGCTGCGGTTTGCTGTACTTGAAGAGTTTACCGGACATACTTGTAATAACTGCCCTGACGGCGCTAGAAGAATAGAACAGTTAGTAGGCGTATATGGTGATCAACTGATTCCAATTGCGATTCATGCTTCAAATCAATTTGCCACTCCTTATCCAACCGGTGATAAATTTAGAACTGATCATCGAGTGGAAGGAGGACACGGAGAAATCTATCTCAATGCCCTCAATATTGGCGCATTGCCTCAAGGAATAGTAAGTAGGTCTACCAGAAGAGGAAGTCAAATCAACCAATGGGAGCCAGATTTTCTTGCTATAAAAGACGACAGTCCTATCGCCTCACTAAAAATCAACAGCTTTTACAGTGGTTCAGATACACTGGTTCGGGTTCAAATTGAAGTTGAATGGCTTGTGGCTTCTACTGAAACATATAATCTCCAATTGCATTTGTTAGAAAGTAATATCATTGATTGGCAAAAGGACGGAGCGCTTGACGTACCAGATTATAACCATAAGCACATGTTGAGAAAGGTCGTAAATGGAACATATGGGAAAGAATTGGAACCGACGGAAGTGGGGGAAATTGAAAAAATTCAATACATTACCACATTTAATTCTGACTTTAAACCTGAAAATATGGAAGTTGTAGCATTTGTTTTTAACAGTGACCCTAGTTCATATGAGATTATTCAGGCTAACGCTGTTCATTTGAAAAAGTAATTTCCGTTGCCGGGAAATAAAAAATCATCTAGATCAGCGAGTTTGAAAACAAACGGATACATGTAAAAGTGATCCTTTAGCACGAACTCAATCAATTTACCACTGTTTTCTAATTATGAAGCACTTTGGATTTCTAGTTCTGTTCTGCCTTTTTGCAACATTTTCTTATTCCCAGCAATTTCGTGCAGGAGCTTCTTTTGGTGTCAATGCGTCACAGATTAGTGGAGACGGTTACTCCGGTTTTAACAAAGCTGGAATCAACGCCGGTATTTTTTCCAATACAAGATTTTCTAGAAATCTTGACTTTCAGTTTGAAATTAATTACAGCGAGAAAGGAAGTAGAAAAAACCCGCAAACAGATAAAGGAGATACTGAATTCTTTTTACTTCGTATGCCTTACATTGAAATTCCTATAATGCTGCAGTATCACAAAAACAAGTTCACTTACGAGGCTGGATTTAGTTATAGCAGATTAATCTCCTCCTACCTAGAAAATGAAAACGGCCCATTTGAAATACAACCTCAATTAAATCAATTTAGAGATAATGACTTTGCATTTCTACTGGGTGTTAATTTCAACTTCACGGACAATTTAATTATGAATTGGCGGTTCAATACTTCCGTTATTCCCTTCCGAAAATATGACAGTGGCAGCGACGAGTTGCCATTTGACAGCGGAATGTACCATCATTTTGTTGCATTTACATTCAGATATCAATTCTTAGGAACAAATGAAAAATAAAATAGTCGTAGCCATTTCAGGAGCTTCAGGGTCAATTTATGCTAAACTTCTACTCGATCGGTTAGAAAAGTTAAAATCACAAATAGATGCGGTTGGAGTTGTCATGTCAGATAATGCCAAATTAAATTGGGAGTTGGAGTTGGGAAATAAAGAATACGAAAACTATTGTTTCAACTTTTATAAAAAAAATGATTTCATGGCCCCTTTTGCTTCCGGTTCTGCGAAATACAACGCCATGGTAATTGTTCCTTGCTCTATGGGGGCTTTGGCAAGAGTTGCAACGGGAGTATCCAACGATTTGACGACACGAGCAGCGGATGTTATGCTTAAAGAGCGACGCAAACTAATACTGGTTGCACGAGATACTCCTCTTAGTTTAATTCACCTTCAAAATATGACGACCATCACACGAGCAGGAGGTATCATCTGCCCTGCAATTCCATCTTTTTACAGTCAACCGAAATCTATCGAAGAGTTAGCTCAGACAGTTGTTAGTCGAGTTATAGATTTATTGGGCTTGGAAGATAACAGCTACCGTTGGGGAGAGGAGTAATTAACAGCTTTTCAAATGTTAATTGTTTAAAAATCTTTGGGGCAATTTGACAATACAACCCCAAATCATTCGTAAATTGTAACCAGAAATTAATCATTACCACCATGTACGAGATGAGTAAAAAGGTACTTACGAGAGTAAGTTTTGATAGGGTACTTTTTAAAAAGGAATTAAATAAGGCTAAACAGTGGCTAAAACCAAAAGAGTCCTTAATGTTAAAAGCTTGGTGCTTGGCCACTTTTGGTCATGTTTACCAAGATGTAATTTTGGAAGTTTTTGAAACTATTTCTTAAGTGCCATCAGAAAGAAAAAACTAATAATAACCAAGCCTCGAATTTATTCGGGGCTTTATTTTTTTAGAAAATCTATATTTCTAGTAAGTCCACTAAATTTAGTTCGCTTCACAGCTGACTTCTTAAATAGTTTCGAAAAGTCTTCTTGTCCTAATTCTTCCCAATCTTGCCTGCTCATCTCCAATAAATTCATTCTTGGTTGAAATCGTTCTTCGGTGTTTTGCTTTCCAAACCTATTCCACGGACAAACATCTTGGCATATGTCGCAACCAAACATCCAGTTTTGCATTTTACCTTTAAACTCTTCTGGCAAGTTCTCTTCCTTCAACTCGATGGTAAGGTACGATATGCATTTGTTTGAGTCTATTTGACGTTGTGGTAAAATTGCTTCCGTAGGACAGCTATCTACGCACTTTGTGCAGGTCCCACAGTAATCTTTCAGCGGTCCATCTTCCTCCAACTGCAAATCGATAATGAGTTCTGCTATAAAAAAGTCGGATCCGCTATGTTTGTTAATCAACATACTATTCTTACCGATCCAGCCTAGTCCACTTTTACGTGCCCAAGCTCGATCTAGAACCGGAGCTGAATCCACAAAAGATCGACCTTCTACTGCACCAATCCGTTCTTGTAATAAAGTGAAAAATTCATTTAGCTTTTCTCGTATTACAAAGTGATAATCTTCGCCATAGGCATACTTTGCTAGTTTTGGCGCATCAGAGTCTTTCTGACGTTCTTTTGTATGGTAGTTATACAGTAATGATACCACAGACTTCGAACCTTCCACAAGCTTAGTTGGGTCAATTCGCTTATCGAAGTGATTCTCCATATAGGACATTTTCCCATTTCCTCCTGAATTCAACCAAGTCTCCAGTCTCTCTGCATCTTCCTTCAACACCCCCGCTTTGGAAATTCCCACGTAATCAAAACCAAGCTCTCGAGCAATACTTTTTACAATTTGGGTATGGCTAAGAGGCATTACTTATTCAAAAAGAGTTCCTTCGTTTCTTGTATTTCTTCTCCCTAGATGCTTGTACGCTGCATCTGTAACTTCTCTCCCCCGAGGAGTTCTTGTTATAAAGCCTTCCTTTATTAAAAATGGCTCATAAACTTCTTCAATAGTTCCTGCTTGCTCACCAACGGCGGTAGCAATGGTACTAAGTCCAACGGGTCCTCCTTTAAACTTATCTATAATGGTAACCAAAATGCGATTATCCATCTCGTCAAGACCGTATTTGTCCACATTTAATGCCCCTAGCGCTAGCAATGATATCTCTAAATCAACGATACCATTCCCTTTTATTTGTGCAAAATCTCGAACCCTCCTTAAAAGTGAATTTACAATTCGAGGTGTTCCTCTGCTCCTTCCTGCAATCTCATAAGCAGCATCATTTTTCACTTCGATATTTAAAATTCCAGAAGAACGATTAACAATGGTTGCAAGTAGATCTCTATCGTAATACTCTAATCTTGAATTTATGCCAAACCGCGCTCGTAGTGGAGCAGTTAGCAATCCCGCACGAGTAGTTGCACCAATCAACGTAAATGGATTAATCTTGATCTGAACACTTCGGGCATTCGGCCCAGAATCAATCATAATATCAATTTTATAATCCTCCATTGCAGAATACAAATACTCTTCGACCACTGGACTCAGTCTATGAATCTCATCTATAAACAATACGTCTCCCTCTTCTAAATTTGTTAAGAGACCGGCTAAGTCTGCAGGCTTTTCCAAAACAGGACCTGAGGTGACACGGAATGAAACATCCATTTCATTAGCTATAATGTTTGCCAAAGTAGTTTTACCTAAGCCTGGAGGTCCATGTAATAAAACATGATCCAATGCTTCCCCTCTCTGAGAAGCAGCAGAAACAAATATTTTCAAATTTTCAACAACTGGCCCCTGACCAGTAAAATCATCAAAACTGAGCGGACGTAAAACCTTTTCAATTTCCACTTCCCCAGACCTGTCCAAATCTATGTTCGGGTTCAAATTATCGTTCATTTTTATCTCTTCTTCCTTTCAAAACTAATCAATTAATGCCTGTTTAAATCTTTCCATATATCTTGAAAATAAAATCTCGTTTTAAAAATATAGACGGGCGATGTAAACTTTTCTTCCAATTGCTCATTACCCACAATCATAAAACGATATCCTATTCCTATACCTGCTCCAAAATATTTAAAGAATCTATATTGGAACGTAATTGCAGGCTCATAACTAACTACAATCTCTTTTCGTAGCTTGTTTGCCCCAACGTTGCTTTTGTTAGAATAATATGAGCTTCCAAATCCAAATTGAACCGGAATGGAAAGTTCCCATTTATTGTCCCTAAAAAAAACATATTCTATATATGGGCTTAAGTTGTGAAATGCTAAATCCACCTTCGTAAGCGTTCCTTCCTGAACAATCACCCTAGAAAGTGGCGACCACAAGCGATTATAACCAAGTCCAATACTCAGCTTTTCATCAAACTGAATTCCCACTTTTACTCCGGCTGTCTTTACTCCTGTTTGGTTAATAAAAGAGTGCCTGGAATCCAGTCGAAATTCCAATTTTGGTTTCGTTTTTACAGCATCCTTTAATTCTTGCTCAAACGATTGCGCTCCACCATGCATCGCGGCAAATAGCAACAAAAAAACAAATACTATTTTACAGTTTTTAGGCATAAAAAAATGTCCTTACGAAGGTAAGGACATTTCAATTATATATGTTCGTCTAACTAATGACTTTCTTCTTCACCTTCCCTCAGTGGAACTGTTTGCGGGATAAAATCTTCTTCCATTCCTGGCTTAGAGTAATCATATGGCCATCTGTGAACTACAGGTAACTCTCCCGGCCAATTTCCATGTAAATGCTTCACTGGAGTTGTCCATTCTAATGTTGTTGACTCCCATGGATTCTGAGGCGCCTTTGGGCCTTTAAACATACTATAAAAGATGTTGAATATAAAGAACAACTGGGCGAACCCCGCGATCATAGCAAAAACAGTAATTAATTCGTTAATGTCATACATTTCATTAAACATTGGAAACTCTGTGTTGGCATAATACCTTCTTGGTACACCTGCTAAACCCAAGAAATGCATCGGGAAAAATACCCCATAGGCTGCAACTATGGTTGCCCAAAAGTGCAAGTAACCTAAGTTTTTGTCCAACATTCGACCAAACATTTTAGGGAACCAATGATAGATTCCGCTAATCATTCCGAAAGTACCGGACAGACCCATTACAATGTGGAAGTGGCCAACTACAAAGTATGTGTCGTGAACATTTATATCCAATGCTGAATCACCTAAAATAATACCCGTTAATCCACCTGTTATAAATGTTGATACTAAACCAATCGCGAACAACATAGCAGGTGTGAATCGGATATTCCCTTTCCACAAAGTAGTTAAGTAATTAAAGACTTTAACAGCAGATGGAATTGCAACGAGTAATGTTGTAAAAGTAAACACAGCTCCCAAGAATGGATTCATACCGGTGATAAACATGTGGTGACCCCAAACTAGAAACGATATAAATGCAATTGCCAAGATAGAACCAATCATTGCCCGATATCCAAAAATTGGCTTTCTAGAATTAGTCGCCACCACCTCGGATGTAATTCCAAGAGCAGGTAACAGAATAATGTAAACCTCAGGGTGTCCCAAGAACCAAAATAGGTGTTCATATAATATTGGCGATCCTCCAGCAACTTCTAACGCTCCGCCTGATATATAAATATCTGATAAGTAGAAACTAGTACCAAAACTTCTGTCAAATAATAACAATAAAACAGCAGAGAATAAAACTGGAAAAGACAATACTCCTAAAACAGCAGTAATTAAAAATGCCCAAATGGTCAATGGCAATCTTGTCATTGTCATTCCTTTTGTTCTTAGGTTGAACACCGTTACGATGTAATTCAAAGAACCTATCAAAGAAGATACTACAAACAGCGTCATGGAAGTAATCCACAGTGTCATACCCATTCCTGAGCCTGGCATTGCTTGAGGCAATGCACTCAATGGAGGATAAATCGTCCATCCACCTGCTGCTGGACCTCCCTCCACAAATAATGAAGCGATCATTACGCACGAAGAAATAAAGAAGAACCAATACGATAACATGTTCATGAAACCAGAAGCCATATCTCTAGCTCCAATTTGTAGTGGAATTAGTAAGTTACTAAACGTGCCACTCAAACCTGCAGTAAGCAAGAAAAATACCATGATTGTTCCGTGAATCGTTACCAAAGCTAAATACTTATCAGGAGCAAGAATACCCTCCGGTGCCCAACTTCCGAGAATTGGCTCCAAAAATGCAAAGCTTTCTCCCGGATAACCCAGTTGTAATCTAAAAATCATTGACATTATCATGCCAATTAAACCCATAAGTGACCCTGTTAAGAAAAATTGCTTAGCAATCATCTTATGGTCAGTACTAAAGATGTACTTAAATAAAAAATCGTTGTCCTCGTGGTGTGCTATTGCTCCCATATCCTATTAATTTATCTTAATTAATTTAACACTGAAAGTTGTGTACTTTCTTCTACTTTGGTTTGGGTGGTATCTGTTTGAGGTGCTTCCTCCGATTTAGCCTCTGTACTTTCTTCAACTGCTAAAAACTCCTTTTGTTCACTTAACCACTTATTATAATCCTCTTCACTGACTACCTTTATTTCCATTTTCATGTTGTAGTGAGCAGCCCCGCAAATCTTGTTACACAACAAGTAGTATTCAAAATCGGCATCTCCGGTGATTTCCTTCATCTCAGCCGTCGTTTTATTTGGCTTAAACTTAAAACGAGTCGTCATTCCGGGCACACAGTTCATTTGCGCTCTAAAGTGAGGCATGAAAGCTGAATGTATTACGTCTTGAGCACGGAAATAAAACTGAACGTCCTTATTTACCGGTAGATAAAACTCTGCTTTTACATACTTATCGTCAGCAGCATTTGCATCTGTAGAATCAAGACCCAACATATTAATTCCTTCTATTAATCTTACGTTAGCCTCTCCAAACTTTCCATCCTCCCCAGGATATCTAGCAGTCCAATCAAACTGACGTGCATATAGTTCTATCTCAATCTTATCGTCTTCCGCAGTTAATGGAGTTGTTATATCATTCCAAATACTCAATCCATAAAGAATAAGTATTAGCAACACTGTAGCAGGAATCGCTGTCCATAAAATCTCTAACTTATTACTGTGAGAGAAATAAGTGGCCCTTCTGTTCTTGTCGTACGCATATTTCCATGCGAAATAGAACAATAAGATATGTGTAATAACGAAGACTGGAGTAATAACAATCCAGGTAATGTCCATCAGGTTATCTACAATCTCACCATGTTCCGATGCTGCAACAGGTAGCATTCGATCCCCCCAAGCTACCAACTGCCATATGATGAAACCGAAATACACAATCAAAAAGACTGGCATCAGCCTAGCTTGAAATCTATTTTCTCTAGCATTTGGCATGTAAGAGTTTTCTCCTTTGGCCGTAGCAACCATGTCTAGAACGCTAACCACTTTACTTATGGCAACAATTCCAAGTACTACTCCTAATAAAATTAACAAATCAGTCATTATCTCTTATTTAATCTTTTAGATATGTAAATGGTTACTTTCTTCCAAGAATGGATGGTTCACTACAGAAATCGGCGCTTTCGAGAAAGCTCTAAATACAACGAATAAAAACAGTCCTAAAAATCCAAGTGCCATTCCTATTGTAGAAATCAAATCAGCTATAGACAAGTGGCTTCCGTGAGCTCCTAAACTTCCTGGCAAAATCATCATGTACACGTCCAACCAGTGTCCTACAAAGATGATTGCTCCTACGGTAATCACGTATCCGATTTGTCTCTTAGCATCTCTAGCAATTAATATTACCATTGGAAACAAGAAGTTGACGAAAAATATACCAAAAAACAATCCTTTGTAATGATCAATTCTTGTGATGTAATAAGTAACTTCTTCAGGAATGTTCGCATACCATATCAGCATGAACTGAGAGAACCATAAATAGGTCCATAGGAAACTAATCGCAAACATCCATTTTGCTGCATCGTGAATGTGACTCTTATTAACGTTTGGCAAATAACCTTTGTTCTTTAACCAAATAGACATCAGAACAAATACAATTAAGAAACTAACCCACATTCCAGAGAAAACATACCATCCAAATAAAGTAGAGAACCAGTGCGTATCAATGGACATAATCCAATCCCAAGATGCAGTAGACGAGGTGAACGCAAAAAATACTAGAAATATCGCTGCATACGTCATATTCTTAAAGTGAATTTTCGTGCCACCTTGAGCGTCCTCTAACAACGATCTCTTTCTAAACAGATGAGCAAAGTAACACCACACACCTAGATAAACTAATGTTCTTATCCAAAAGAACGTCTGGTTTAAGTAAGCATACTTACCTCCCATTATCTTATCGTAGTGTTCGTTTTTTACCGCTCCGTCAACCATCTCTTGGACATATTCTGGATGTGCAGAATCGATTGTTCCTTGCATCACATATTCAAACATAACAGATAAGTCCATCCAATGGTATACATGATGCCAATGCATAGAACCTGCGAAGAAAAATACAATCAAAATAGCGGAACCAACAAATATGTATTGAGAAATACCTTCTATTACCCTTTTCAGAGCAATCATGTAACTTGCTTCTGTTGCATATTGCAATGCTAAAAAGAATAAGGCTCCAAGGCTAATAGCGAAGTAGAAAAATCCGTTAACAAATATGTTTGCCCAAAATCGATTGTGATGATCTGAAGTGTCGGTAGAATAACCTAACACCATAGCAACAACTCCTATCAGCATCAATACTGAGAATATAAGTTTCGCTCTTTTTGTAAAAATAAAATCCATGTTTTAGTTTTTTCGTCTTTTCTGGTTTGAATTTTTATTTAGCAATTTCTGCCTTAGGTTCTTCTGTTTTCTTTGCTAAAGGATCTTTACCTTGAACGGTTTGAACATATGCAACTATTTTCCATCGGTCGCTTTCTCTAATCAAACTCGAATGAGGTCCCATTGCATTTAAACCATACATAATAGCATGATAAATATGTCCCTCTGACAATTCACTCATCGATCTATTTCCACGTCTATTTGGAGTCTTATCGGCGTAAGAAGGAACAGCACCATAAATTGCATTCTGAATAGATCCTTTTCCTAGTCCTTTTTTTCCATGGCAGTGGGCACAAAATGAGGTATATAGTTTTTGCCCTTCTTTAATTGTTTTCTCTGTTAGCATCAAAGGACTTGACAATTGCTGCCCAGCCATTTCGTATCCAGCATCTGTATTAGGATAAGGATATGGCTTGTATCCCCTTGGGATAGCATTTACAGGAGCCCTTCTTGCCGTTGAAGAATCCGGAAATTCATAATCCACATATGTCTCAATAGCCGGAGAACGATACATATCGGGCATGTACTCTAGTCCTGGACTTTGTGGGTCTTCACAAGCTACGAAGAACATGGTTCCTATGGTAGCTAAAAATATTGTATTGATAATTCGTTTCATTCTATATCTATTCAAAATAGTTCCGCTTATCTCTCTTCAATTAATATTGTGCCGGTCTTCTGCAACTCAGCCGTCAAGTCTTCTACTGACATTCCAAAATCAGATGGGTGTATTTCCATTACAAATCTATCATTTGTTGTCTCAGGATAAGGATTTCTAGCAGTCACTCCTGGAAGTGTCCAATTTCGTATGAAATAAGTTAATGCCATCCCGTGAGCGGCTAATAATACAGTAAACTCAAATGAAATCGGAACAAAGGCAGGAAGATTCTGGTAAAAGAAATTGTTTGGCTTTCCACCTACGTTCATTGGCCAATCTACAATCATGAAATAGTACATTCCGGCTAATGCTAATGCAAGACCTACCAATCCATAAATAAATGCACAAATGGCCAACCTTGTTTGCTTAATACCAATGACCGGATCTATCCCGTGTATTGGAAATGGTGAGAACACATCTCTTATATAGACTCCTTTTGACACCAACTCCTTAGCTCCTGCTAAAAGTGTCATGTCATCGTCGTACATTGCGTATATCGTTTTATCGTTCGTCATCTTAACACTTTTTTAATGCTCTTCAGCAGTTGTAGTTCCTACTTTTTTATACTGCTCTCCTGAAGATTTCAAGATTGTTTTTAATTCATTCAATGGTAAAACAGGGAAGAACCTTGCAAATAATAAGAATAGCACAAAGAATATTCCTATCGTTCCTATGAAACATCCAATATCTACAAATGTCGGGTGAAACATCGTCCAACTTGATGGCAAGTAATCTCTGTGCAACGAAGTCACAATAATTACAAAACGCTCAAACCACATTCCAATGTTTACAATAATGGACATAAAGAAAGTAAATCCAATGCTTGTTCTTAATTTCTTAAACCAAAATACTTGCGGAGAAACAACGTTACATGTCATCATGGCCCAATACGACCACCAATAGTCTCCAGTCGCTCTGTTAATAAATGCATATGCCTCGTATTCTACTCCTGAATACCAAGAAATAAATAACTCCGTTAAGTAAGCCACACCAACAATAGAACCTGTAACAATAATTACTATGTTCATGTATTCAATGTGCTTGATAGTAATGTAGTCTTCCAAATGCATTACTTTTCTCATGATAATAAGTAATGTCAGTACCATTGCGAAACCAGAAAATACTGCTCCGGATACAAAATAAGGAGGAAAAATAGTGGTATGCCATCCGGGAATAACCGAAGTAGCAAAATCCATAGATACAATAGAGTGCACCGAGAATACAAGAGGTGTTGCTAACCCTGCTAATACCAAAGATATTTCTTCGAATCTATTCCAAGCTTTCGCATTTCCTGTCCACCCGAATGCCAATAGACTGTATACTTTTTTTGGAACTACTTGAGTTACCTTGTCTCTGATAGTTGCAAAATCAGGAATTAGACCAATGTACCAGAAAACTAGTGATACAGAGAAATAGGTACTAATCGCAAACACATCCCATAATAATGGTGAGTTAAAGTTTACCCACAATGAACCAAATTGATTTGGAAGTGGAAATACAAAGTAAGCTAACCATATTCTACCCATGTGAATACCAGGCCAAACTGCAGCCATCATTACCGCAAATATTGTCATTGCCTCAGCAGATCGGTTAATCGCCATTCTCCATTTTTGTCTGAATAGCAATAATACCGCTGAAATCAGAGTTCCTGCGTGACCAATACCTACCCACCATACAAAGTTTGTAATGTCCCAAGCCCAACCTACAGTTTTATTTAAACCCCAAGTACCAATACCTGTTCCTAATAAATATAAAATACAACCAATGCCCCATGCTGCCATAACGGCTGCAATTCCAAAGGCTATCCACCATGAACGGCCTGCTTTTCCAACTACGGAATCTAAAACGTCATCGGTAATCTTTCCATAGGTTTTCTCTCCTAGGATTAATGGTTCTCTTATCGCTGCTTCTTGATGCATTCTATCTTGTTTTAAGCAATATTTGATTCTACATTTCTCACCTTAGTTTGGTAATAAATGTTTGATTGGGTTCCTACTTCTTCAATAACTCTATATGCTCTGCTATTTTGAGAAGCTGCTAATACTCTACTTGACTTGTCATTGTAATCACCAAAAGTAATCGCGTTGGTAGGACAAGCGGAAGAACAAGCTGTTTCAATGTCTCCATCCATAACCGGTCTGCTTTCTTTTTTAGCATCTAGTTTACCGGTTTGTATCCGTTGAACACAAAGGCTACATTTCTCCATTACTCCTCTAGCTCTTACCGTTACATCAGGGTTTAATACCATTCTACCTAAATCATCTTGAGAAGGGTTTAAGTCTGCGAATTTGTCGTATCCCATGTAGTTAAACCAGTTAAACCTTCTAACCTTATATGGACAGTTGTTTGCACAATACCTTGTTCCAATACATCTATTGTAGGTCATCTGGTTCAGACCCTCGTTACTGTGTGTTGTTGCAGCAACTGGACAAACTGTTTCACAAGGTGCATGATTACAATGTTGACACATCATTGGCTGATGAACTACCTGAGGATTATCCTCTGGACTTTCCATCTCACCGTAATTTCTTTCTTCTACTGATTCTGCATTTGCACTAAAATAACGATCAATTCGCATCCAATGCATTTCTCTTGATCTCCGTACTTCGTCTTTACCAACTACAGGTACATTATTTTCTGAATTACAAGAAGTAACACATGACCCACAGCCAATACATGAATTTAAATCGATACTCATTCCCCAATGATGCCCTGCAGTTGCAACTGGATGAGCCGCCCACAAATCCACGTCATTTACGTTCATTGGCCCTTCATGAGTAGCCAAAATATGTGCTGGATTGTATGCGTCTTTATCTCCTTTTTTGAAAACGTCTAAAGTCGTTTCTCTTACAACAGAAGTCCGACCCATCACCGTTTGATGCGTTTGAGTCGTTGCTATCTGATAGTTACCGCCTGCTGCTTCCATAGAAACATCTGTTGAGTACGTTACCATACCTTTTAGAGCAGGATAAACGTTGAAACCAATAACTTCATCACTTTTTCCAATTGTCTGTCCATATCCCAATGCTACCGACAATGTCCCAGGCGCTTGACCGGGCTGAGCAATTACTGGTACGTTCTCAAAATTTACTCCGTTGATAGATATATTAACCGTATCTGCGTCTTTTTGCTCTCCGTATTCTATTGCAAAGCCTTGTTCCTTAGCCTCAGCAGGGTTCATTGCAATATAGTTATCCCATGTGATTTTTGAAATAGGATCTGGTAGCTCTTGCAACCATGGGTTATGGGATTGATTCCCGTCACCAATTCCAACTTTTGAATAGAATTCGATCTCTAAGGCTGAAGATTTTATTTTTGATATAGCTGATAAAGCAGTCGATGTATTATTTGTAAAACTAGCTGCTACCATTTCGGCAGACTTTCCTATGAAATAACCGGCCTCCAAAGTCGTGTTCCAGAAATCTTCAAACAATAAAGTCTTAGACTGCATTGGGAAAGTAACAGCAGACCACGTTGCTTTAATATAGTCGTAATAATTACCATCCATTCCCATCCAAGAAATCATACAATCTTGTAACTGCATGGTATCAAACAATGGGCTAATCGAAGGTTGTGTTATCGAAAAGTGATTCGCAACCGGATTAGCATCGTTCCAAGACTCTAGATAATGATTTGCTGCACCTACCATTTTAGCTTCAGCTGAAGTCTCATTCGGTCTACTAGCAAATACGATAGAAGTCTTTGCCTTACTCATGGCTCCCTTGAAATCTACGTCAGCAGGCATCGAGTAAACAGGATTTACTCCGTCAACAATTAATACGTCTACAGATCCTCCTTTAAGTTCTTTTACAAGGTTCACAACCTCTGCATCCATTCCTTGTCTTTGGTAGGAAGCGTTGTTAATGTTGATGGTTGATCCGTAGTTGCCTAACATTTCATTAATAGCTACAACTACATTCTGAATGTTTTTGTCATTTGACCCACACAAAACAATGGATTCTCCTTTGTTTGCCATCAAATGCTTTGCAGCCATTTCTACTTTCGGTGCTACTCCAGATGTGTTGCCATTTAAGTAATTATAAATAGCGGCAACCGTTTTACCATATTCTGATGGCTTCATCGGCATTCTAACGTCAGCATTTGAACCACTTAATGAAAGAGATGCTTCAAATTGAAAGTGCTTAGACATCCAGCCATTCTCAGGCTTTCTACCTTTTGCATATTGAGAGGTCAATTCAAGTGAAGACGGAAAGCTGTTCATGAAATCCGCTCCAATACTTACTATTGATTTTGCTTTTGACAAATCATACGTTGGAAGCGCTGCAATACCAAAGCTTTCTTTGTTAGCCTCCAACATTCCACTTGCAGAAACAGCATCATAAGAAACGTGCTTAATGTCTGCATTTGGATTTGCTGCAACAAACTCACCAACCAATTTCTTAGTAGAAGGGCTTGTGATTGAATTTGTTAAAATTCTGACGGTACCTCCATTTGCAAGTGCATCAGAAAGTTTCTTTTTAACAGTGCCATTGAATTTAGACCACGAAGTTGGAGTACCTCCAATTTGCGGCGCTCTATACCTTTTTTCATCGTACAAAGACAACACAGAGGAGTTCACCCTTGAGTTAATCGCTCCATTTGTTAATGGAGATTTTTTGTTGCCTTCAATTTTGATTGGACGACCTTCTCTCGTTTTTACTACGATATCGCAATAATCAAAACCGTCAGAGTAATTTGTTGCAAAGTAATTTGCAACACCTGGGTTCGTTTTATCGCCTTTAATTACATGAGGTATTACTTTATTCACCGGCGCTTCACACGCAGCTAAAGAAGCGGCTGTCACTCCAAATCCTAAATATTTCAAGAAATCTCTTCTTGATGTATTTGAATTTTCCAACAAACCTTCGTCACCTAGGAAGTCTTCTGCAGGCAAATATTCGTTGAACTCTTTTGATTTTACCTCTTTAAAAGCTGGAGAGTCATTTAACTCTTCAACCCCTTTCCAATATTTTTTATTATTTGACATAAGCTTTATACTGCTTCTTGTTAAATCTTAATAATGACACTTTGAACATTCAATTCCTCCCAACTCAGAAACGGTAATTGTACCGTCTTCTAGGTATTGTTTTTTCAACTCATCCGGGAGTCTTTCGTGAATTTCATCGTAATAACCGTTATCGGCCATCTGTACTTTTGTTTCTCGGTGGCAATTAATACACCACCCCATAGTCAATTCAGAATGCTGCTTCCCTACCGTATAGGTTTCAACAGGACCGTGACATTTCTCACAAGCAATTTTACCGATAGCAACGTGTTGCGAGTGATTGAAGTAAACGTGATCAGGCAGGTTGTGAACCTTTACCCACTTAATTGGCTTTTGATTTGGACCGTAGGTTTTTGTAACCGGATCAAAATCTAATGCCGCATAAATCTTACCTATCTCCTCTTTACCGTACTGAGGGCCTTCTTGAATATAGGTATGGCAATTCATACATAAGTTTGGAGAAGGTATACCTGCAGACTTCGAGTAAGAAGCACTAGTATGGCAGTAATTACAATCAATTCCGTTTGTCCCTGCATGAAGTTTGTGAGAAAACTTTATAGGTTGCTCAGGTTCGTATCCTTGAAAAACGCCCACACTGAAGGCAGAATCCCACCCCCCTTTAGCGAATAGCGCCAAACAAACGATTCCCATTAGAGCGAAAATTGTTTTATTCTGAGATATAGTTAAACCGACTGCCTGCGCCATGGTAGTTTCTTCAGGCATTTCATCACCAGCATCTCTAGCTTTCGCAGCAACAAAAATGTATTGAACTTTTCTGAGCAGTATGATTAGAATTAAAAACAACACTACAATCCCCGCTATAGCATACCCTGACAAACCTTCGTCTTCTGCAACAACAACTTCCGTATCCGCACCTGCGCCCGCGTCAGCTACAACAGGCGCCGCTTCGTTGTAGACCTTAATGTAATCCAAAATTGCATCAATCTGAACATCAGTGACCGGTTGAGCAGGCATCATGACCTTATTATATTGCTCGTAAACCGCAACTGCTTGAGCATCTCCTGTAGCAATTAAAGCGCTTGAGTTTTTAATCCACTTATATAACCACTCCCGCTCATACTTATCGTAAACACCCGCAAGCCCAGGCCCTACCAACATGTTTGCTCCCGCACTATGACAGGAAGCGCAGTAACTTTTAAATAACTTCTCTCCATCCTCTTGCGCTTGCAGTGGCGTTGTCGAAACGCCAAATGCCAAAAGAAAAGAGAACAGACCGAGAAAGAGGTTGGTTGGTTTTTTGAATGATATTACGTTCATATTTAACTAATTAGGTTTTATCTTGTAAACCGTTATTAAGGCAAACTCACTTTTTACCGATTGCAAATTTAACCACAACAGTTATGCTTGCCATGTCAATTTGGTAAAATTAAATGCTTGGCTGCTAATTTAGAATGGTTCTAAATTAGTCTTAATAGTTGTTAAATACTGGAAATGTCTAACTGGCATGAACTTCGCTATCTTTGCAGTAAAATTGATTTTATGCGGTTCGTAATTATCCTCGCTTTTATTCTCTGCACTATCAGTAGCTATTCCCAGGAAGGGCTTGGCGATTCTACAAAACAAATTGAACTACTTTTAAATCCAACGAATTCC
>Ga0307934_1000175_pt1 | contig 52968 bp, 70 predicted proteins | sample OrgLakmetageno90_FD_201838 | JGI IMG/M metagenome (GOLD analysis project Ga0307934, IMG submission 201838) | Saline water microbial communities from Organic Lake, Antarctica - #90 | ecosystem: Environmental > Aquatic > Non-marine Saline and Alkaline > Saline | place: Antarctica: Organic Lake...
CTACCGATGGGGAGCCTGAAGTATAAGTTTCAATCCGCGCGCCCCGTGAAGGGCGCGACCGTGGCAAACCGCCTGCTGCGCACCGAATAGCAATGTTTCAATCCGCGCGCCCCGTGAAGGGCGCGACCCCCATACCCCAAAGCCTAAACCTTGAATTATGGGAGTTTCAATCCGCGCGCCCCGTGAAGGGCGCGACCCACAGCGTCACAGCCAGCGACGCCGAGACCGTCCGTTTCAATCCGCGCGCCCCGTGAAGGGCGCGACTGCATATTATTATGAATGAGTGTTCATGCGTATTGCGAGTATACTTTCCGAGAACCTGTCTATTTTTAAAGTTTAACTGTCAAAGAACGGCTTGTAATGAAGGGTCTCAATCGTGTGCACTTGGGGTTCGCGTAGGCTTACACGATTAAGGGATCTTCGATATTATAATCATCGTTTTTCCCATGATGCTCGACTCGATTTGTCCAATTATTTCCTAGGTTATAAATGCGAATACTGTCTGTTGTGTGATTAATTATCCCCAAAAGCTTGGCGCGCATTTCAACATGTTGTGCTGGGGTGACAAGACATTCGAACACAGAGTTTTGCACGCGCTGTCCGTAGTCTAGGCAAATTTTAGCCACCTGCCGCAATCGCCGCCTGCCTGCAGGCGTTGTCGTTGAAACATCGTAGGTAACTAGGATATACATTTATGAAAATGAGAATTAGGCGATTAGAATTAGGAAAGTAATTTGTTACTTCGCCAGATAGGCGGGATAGGCGTCGAGGTCTTGGCGGAGATAGCGGGCGAGCAATCGGGCCTGAATGTGTGGGAGTAAGCCAATTGTCATTTTTTCCTGAAGAAAAGGGTGGAGGATTTGTTCTTGTTTACGCTCTTGCCAGGCTTGGAGCACTTTTTTTCGGGAGTCGTCTTTGAGTAGAACGGCTCCGTTTTCTTTTCGATCAAAGTCTTTTTCCGTAATCTGCTTTCGATTAATGAGGGATAGCACGAGTCGGTCGGCGAAGATCGGGCGGAATTCTTCCATGAGGTCGAGGGCGAGTGAGGCTCGTCCGGGGCGTGGTTGATGGAGGAATCCGGATTGTGGATCGAGGCCACAGCTCTCACAGGCAGAGCGGCAGTCATGCATCAGAAGCACGTAAACAAAGGAGAGCAGGGCATTGACGGGGTCGAGGGGTGGGCGACGGGTGCGGCCGTTTAATTTGAGGAATGTGCTGTCTGTGCGGATGAGTTCATTGAAAACCGAAAAGTATCCGGCGGCGGCGTCACCTTCGATGCCGCGGAGACTGTCGAGGTTTTCGGAGTAGCGGCTGTTGGTGATGCTTTCATTTAAATTATGGATGCAAGTCTCTAATGCCGGATTGCTTCCATGGTCTCGAATTGAGCGGAGGAGCACTTGACGGCAGTTATAGAGCTTGGCTGCAATGATATTACTGGCAATCGGGAGCGAGTCTGTCGGGGATTCGCCGATACGGTATTGTTCGCGTCGAAGGAGGATATTTCCTGAGGCGCCACCGCTGGTGGAGGCGAGAAATTTGCCGTGAGGTGAGAGGAAGGATAAGCTCACGCCGTGTTTGTGGCAGCCTTGCATAAGGGCAGCAGACGCGGTGTTGTTCCAGCCGAAGGAGACGATGCCGTCGAGGTTGTGGAGTGGCACGCGAAGTTTGGTTTCGCCTTCAAGGCGAATTTCGACGGCCTCACCATCTTTTCGCAAGTAGGCACCTTCCAAGGTGACAAAGAGTGTGTTCAGGTGCGTTTTCATGAATAGAGTTAAGTTAAGGCGCTTTCTTGAAACCAATTTGCGGCACTGACGCGGCGGTCTCGGCGTTTAGGCATACATAGGTCGAGTAGGGAGCAGTTGGCACAGCGGGCTTTTAAGTAGTCCGCCTGTGGTGTGATTCCAGAGTGGAAAAGGGAATGCGTTTTCTCGATGATCTGGACGGTCAGTGTGCGCAGTGTCGCATCGAGTGGAACGTCTGTGCGCCGACGTTTCTCTCCGTAGAAGATACAGCCTCGTTCGATTTCGATTTGAAACATCTCTTCGAGGCAGAGGGCTTGGGCGCAGACTTGCACCTCGTCGGCGCGGTGTGATTTGGGCTTGCCGCGCTTGTATTCAAGTGGGGTTAGCGATTGAAGGTTTTGTGGTGAGAATCGCTTTCCAGAAAAGCGCGCTTCGACGATGTCGCAGATACCGGTAAGATTGTATTTTTCAGACGATACGGGGAGCGCGCGTAGTATGCGGATGCCGGGGCGGGATTCATCGGGTCCTTCGTTGGCTTTCTTGTGGAGCACTTGGCCTTCTGCAGTGAAACGGTTTTCGGCCCAGACTTGCTCGTTGTGAATCAGCGCGCACTGCTTGGGGCAAAATAAGTAATGTTGGAGTGCCGAGAGCGGGACTGGACGTTCTGTTTTCATGTCTGCGCTTGACTGTATGCACTTATCAGGAGAAACTGCATACATGACTCAAGTAACAATACGGCGTGTTGAAGAAAGTTGGGTGGTTAAGGCGAAAGCTGATGCGGCCGAGCGAGGTGTGTCGATGAATCAGGTTTTGGTGGATGCGCTCCAGCGCGGTTTGGGAGTGGGTGGTGAACTAAAAACGAATGGTTTGGAGAAGTTCTCGGGAGATTCGAAAGACTTATTGGGTCCTGAGTGGGATACTTATCTGGAAGAATTGAAAGTGGTGAACCCAGAGGACTGGAAATGAAGGTGATGCTGGATACGAATGCGTATTCGGACTGGAGGCGTTTCGGATCGTGGGAGGCGTTAATACTACAAGCGGAAGAAGTCATTATTCCGGCAATTGTGCTGGGTGAATTGCGAGTTGGTTTTTTGCGCGGCAATCAAGCGAATAAGAACGAAGCAAAGTTAAAAGCGTTCCTGCAGAGTCCGGTGGTTCGCGTGTGTGAGGTGGGCGAGGCAACCAGCCATTACTTCGCGTCGTTTAAGCATGAATTGCTCGGCCGTGGTCGTGGTATTCCTGAAAATGATGTTTGGATCGCCGCGTGTTGCTTTGAAGTCGGAGCGACCTTGCTCACCAGCGACAAGCACTTTGAGCGCCTGCCGCAGGTTAAGGTTACCAGACGTGCGGACTAGATCCGTTTGATGCGTGTGACGCCGTCGAATCATTTCTCTACCACCCCATCGTCTTCGTCTGGTTCATCCTCTTCTTCCCAATTAGGATACTGAATGGGGGCTTCACCCTTTTCGGAGACGATTTTTCGGACCTTACGCTTTGTTTTGGCCGCTTCTGACTTTGTGCAGGTGAGGAGAAATTTCCAGTCATCACCATAATCGAAGAGAAATAGCATGCGTTTGCCTTTTTTGAAAACTTCTCCGATGAATGTTCGATTGACCCCGGGCTCTCCATCGTCTTCGACATCCTCCATGTCCGCGAAGAGGGTGTATAGCTCTTTGCTTTCATATGGATTTTTGAGGTCATCGTAGAATCCAAAGGCATGGTCGAAATCGAAGCCAATGGCATCGATGATGTGCTCGGCCAGACCGTAGAGATTGATAGTGTCCGAGATTTCGATGACGGCTTCGTAACCGTCGCCACTTTGTATTTTGAATGTGAGTGTGTTCATGATTTAGATGCGACGGATTAGTGTGACACCGGATGGGATGGCGGAAATTATTTTTACGGAGTCTGGTTCTCGTTCTGTTTCGCAAGGATTTGTAACCAACGTTCTATCTGGATAAATACAGGGCCAGATTTCATAGGCTGAGTATCGTCTTCGTAAACTCACCAACCTCCTGCAATTTCTGAAAGGGCATGCAGTTCGCCGCGTATTTTAGCACGCATTTCTGCGGAAGGTGATTTGTCTTCGACGGTCTGTTCTTCCCAGAGCAGAAATTCCAAGCCGCTCAGCCAGCCCGCGCAGTGATAATCCTCCGAATAGTCCCGCATCCGGCGTAGCAGGACTTCCCGTGCGAGTTCCTCGTAGGTGGGGGGTGTTGATTCCGTGGGCATGTGATTAGAAGCCTGCTAGAATTTCGGGCTTAAGCTGGCAGCTTCTTTCGTCTTCTGTGTAAGAAATGGTGAGCTTGGAATCATCTTGAATCTCTCCGTTTTTAGGGTTTATGTTATCAGTTAATGTGCCGTGGACTTTGGCCGACGAAATATTCCCGGACGGACATGTATGTTCCCACCAAATTACTTTTAGCACTTCCATGCTACCGTCAGGACGGGCTGAGGATGCATCATTTTCGAACATCGAGCACAGAGCTTGTTTGAGTTTTTCAGCATCTTTATCGCTGAACCCTGTGCCAGTTTCGTTGGAGGCTAACTGGGAGTTTATGCTCCCAAAAAAGGTGTAGATCCCAAAATCGACACGGTGTTTCATACCCATTGTATCAGAACCCTTCTTGCCTGCTTTGGTATCCTCAAGATTGGTGCTTTTGGTGATTTGAATGCTGGTGATGTTTACAGGATCCAAGCTGTATGCGGAATGTATAGTTGCGGGGCCTCGGACGGGAATGGAGACTCCTTCTCCTGATTTGGTGCCTTTGAATGGGAAGATTTGTCCGAATGCGCGAACATCAAACCATTTCTCACACGCTTGTTTTTTGAACTTCTTTGGATCCTTCAGATCAAAGTCCTTACTGGCATCAATCCGGGCTTTTATGGATTGGTGTTCGTCGTTTGTGTTGTCGTTGGATTGGACGAGGATTTCTTCTTTTGGATCCATTGTCATCAAGCGGTTGCGGATTTTGCGTTTTAGGCAAACGTCGGAAATTTCGCCGATGTCATCATAATTGGTGCGTGGTCGGTTGCCATTAAGTGGGTCGCCGTTCGGGTTTGCGTTTTTGACTGAAAGAATGACGGCAAAGTCGTATTTGTGTTTTGTGCTCATGATATGAATTTATTTTGATGTGAGTGATTTGGAGATTAGTTTTCGTGGATGTTTAATTCTTGGTCGTTTTTTCGGAATCCAGGTCGTTAGATTTTTTGGTATAGAGTGCGGAGCGCTGACAATGATAGCCAAGAAGGTATTCACCATCGAGTTTGCTGTCGTCCGTAAAGTCCGCTGGTAAAAATAAGTTATTGATAGCATCCAATTCTGTTTGATAGCGATGAAGCAATCCGGGTTTGTTTGCTTTAAGTCGTCGGATATAAGGGTCGAGGCGTTGATAGAGTGTTGGCCACGTATCGTAAGGGCGTGAAGAAAAGCGCTGCATCATGCGTGCTGCGTTCGTTGGTCGATTCTCTTCCTTGTTAAGTGCAGCTTGCTCAAGGACATCGGCGATGGCAAGTAAGCGGCCGTAAAGGTAGCTGCGAGTTGTTCGTTCTGTATCTAATGACATGGTGTAATTTTGTTGGTTATTTTTCTGAATTTGTTGTTTGCGATAGAGGGCGCAGCTGATGCCTAGAGCTTTCTCCCATTCCCAGTCTTCAAGGCTGATGCGGGCACTGGCGCGTTGAATGCAGGATCTGACTAGATCGTCTGGAATAGGGCGGGCTTCAATGATGCAAGGAAGTAAACGGCGATAGGTTGCTGATTTTAGTTTATCGTCGAGACGAGATCCGAAAGCTGCTTGAGCGATTTCGTATGGAGATGGAGCACCGAAGAAACGTCGTCCCTTGTTGTGGTAAAGTAGCCATGCGGTGGTGTCGTGCCATTTTTCGATGCGATCCAAAAACTCACTAGCGGTAAGCTCCCGAAAGTAGGTGAGTGCCATTCTGCCAGGCGTGGCGGAATCCATAGAGATGACCAGAATTTTAGAGGTATCGCCAAGTGCCTTTCTGTAGCCGAGGAGTTTTTGCTTGAGCGCGAGGGCAACGTTTTGGCCAGTATTGGCAACTTCCAGTGAAGCGATGCGATCCCGCTGCTCTTGTTCGAGCAATTTATCGATGTCTTCCTCTTCATCACTATCGGTTGCGAGTTGCAGGCTAGAATCGAGAGGATTGGGAATTTCTTGATTGTTGATCGACCAAGCAACGATGGCCTGCTCACCGAGCCGTGTTCCTTGTTTTGAAATTAACCAGCGCAGAGCATTGTGTGCCTTTTGTGTAACGTCGAAACTAACGGAGGCGGCTTCTAGACCACTTGGATCGGTGAATCTTCCACGAAAGGTGAATCCACTGCCATCGTTCGATGAGATGAGTTTGGCTTTGTCCGCGGCGTGCCGAAGTTTTGCAGGGTGTTGGATGGCAAGCGGCTCCTTTTTTCCAGTCACGTAGCAGAGACCAGAAACTTTTTGGGTTGTCTTGTAGTGCTCGCTCCAGCTTTTCCAAACACTAGGATCTTCACACAGGTTCGGAATTAGATCGCTAGGTATTTCTACGCGCCAGCGAATGAATGAATCTTGTGGAGTGGATGTCGCGGGTAGGGAGGCGAATATCTCAGGCGGATCGATTTCTTTTTCTTTCCATTCGTGCAGAAAACTCTCTAGTCCTGTGGATGAAGAAACGGTCGGTATGATTTTGTGAGAGACAAGGTCGCGTATGAGTCTATTTTTATTGATGTAATCAACAACGATTTGAATTTTTTGATGTGGATGTGATTTTTGCCAGTTGTTGAGCAGGGAAAGACATTCTTGATGAGGCTCCAAAGGATTACTTGAAAAACCAGAGGTGACGATTCCTCCGTATTCGATAAAATCTCCGGCAAGGTATTGGAGTTTGTCACAAAGCGGGTGTGAGGTTGGTTTTGATCCTGCACGACCACCGGATTGCTCAGTGCATGGGACAAGGGTTTTCTGTTGCTTCTTTGGTAGTATTTTAGCCGATACGAAGTTAGCCTCATGATCTAAGGTTATTTCGATATTCGCGTTTTGGGTGGTGTGGGAAAGTGGTAAGAGCAGTTCGTCGCGCCCTTCCTTTATTGCTCCCACTTCTACTACGCAGTTGTTGTAAGTTTGGTAAAGTGCTTCGATCCAGTTCATGAGAGTTGTTGTTTGGGTTCATTGAGGCCGACGCTTGCCGGGGGATTTGGCTTCATATCACGAAGGATGCGGCGGGTGAGGTTTTGGTCATCGGCGCGGGGAAAGCGGATGATGCTATCAGCTCCGATTTTCGCATTCCAGAAGCGGGCGACCAGTTCATTTTGGCCAGTGATGTCTGGGTAATCAAATCCGTGAAACATGTTGCCGTAGGAAAGTTCTCCGTGTTGTTGATGTTGGCCTTCTTCTTCCCCAAAGATGCAGGGCTCGACGTAGCCTTGGCATTCACGGGTGCCGAGGAAGATGTCGCGGCGGCCGCCTTTGCGGATCATGCGTTTGGCGATCTCGAGATGCTTAGGTGCGACTCGATCTGACTTTAAATCGTCGCGCAGTAGATTCCACTCGAAGTGCGCTCGGACTTGGTAGCGGACATCGGCAAGGTAGGTGTAGGTTGCGAGGGTATTACCTCCGCTGATGTTGATGGGTTTCATGTTTTTAGCCTCTGTGCGGATGGGACGCATGACGCGTATCCCATCAATCACCCAGGTGAAAACGGGTTTCCAATAAATCGATTCGGTTATTCCTTTGATCGCCTCGTAGGTTGGAATATGATAGCTGCATTTTTCTCCGCCGACTCGGGTGATTGGATCGGTGAAGAGAGCGTATCTTCCCCACACTTCGTATTCAATTTGGTTGCTGTGGATTGGCTGGGTCATGATTTTGTTTTCAAGTGTAGTATTTCTCGGAGAGTGTTTCGAGGGTGATTCCGTAGTCTTCGCTATAGTTGGCGGGCGCGAGTTCAAAGATTCCTGATTCGGGGTAAATTTCCGAGATTGCTCGTGATTCGCTGAGTTTTTTTATAATGTGAGGAAAGACGTTGACGGTAAATTTTTGTGCCCGCTTGTGGAGTTGGATTTTTCTTGGGAGCGGGATGTTATCGTTTTCGTAACAGGCGACGAGTTCTGAGATGAGCTTACTTCCCTCTTCATAGGGAACGAGGATGCCTTGAGTGGGGGCATCGATAACTCGAAAAGCCTCAGCAGCAGTGGAGTGAGCTTGGCAGAGTGAGAGATTTAGCGGTGATTTGTCTGAGCCGCGTTGTGAGCATTCTGTGTAGGAAAGCCCGTTGGTGCCAAGGAGTTCGATTAGGTTTGTATTTTGTGAAATTTCGGTTTTTTGATGATTTGGCTTCGAACGGGCTTTGACTGGGTAAGTCATTAGTTGAGCGCGGTCGTAAAAATAGTATTCGTAGAAAAGGGTCATCGCCGATTCTGAAAGGAGGCTGTTATCAAAACGATCTGGATTGTCTCGATATTCGCGAAAGATTCGGCGTGTGACTTCTTGGCCGACTTTGATTTCCGCTAGTGCCTCGGGTAGCGATTCCTCGGAGAAATTGATGACGAAGACAGGCTTGAGTTCTTTGTGATGGCCGTGGCGATTGCAGCGGCCTGCTGCTTGGATAATGGAATCGAGGCCAGCGATGGAGCGGATGACGCAGCCGAAGTCGAGGTCGACACCAGCTTCGATGAGTTGAGTGCTGACGCAGATGAGGGGCTGCGGGTTTTTTGGATCAATCGTTTGGCGAATAAGTGAAATCTTGTGTTGGCGATGGGTTGGGCACATGTTCGTGCTAAGATGAACTACTGGGTGTTGGGTCGCGGATTTGAGGAGATCAAATATTTTTCGGGTGCTATCTTTGGTGTTGCAGACAATTAAAACGGATTTGTGTTTGTTTTGCTGTTCGAGGGCGAACACAGCCACTTGATTGTTAGACCATTTTTCGCTACGTATATTGTCGATAATTTCCGTGCGTCGGAGGCTTTGAGAGAGCGACTGCTGATTCGTGATAATGCTGCTAGTTTCAAGGATTTTTAAATGTCCGTATTTTGAAGCGACTTTGTCGAGCAATGGCATAGTCGCAGTGCAAAGAAGGGCAGTTGAGTTCGCTTGAGTGGTTAGGAAATTGATTGCGTTATTGAAGAGGTGGACAGTTTTGATCGGCAAGCACTGAATTTCATCGAAAATGAGGATAGCGTTGCTCATTTGGTGCATTCTGCGGGCAGATTTAGTGCCCGAAGAGTAGAGGGCATCGAGGAATTGCACCATAGTTGTGAAAACAACGGGGGCGTCCCAGTTTTCAGATAAAACACGGTTGCTTTTCGTGTCTTTGTCTTCGGAAAGATTCGAGTGGTGTTCCAAAACATTTTCTTCTCCTAGAATTTCTCGGACTTCGCCAGCATTCTGCTCAATGATAGTCGTATAGGGCAGTATATAGATGATGCGATCTGCAGGGTGTGAGTCGGTGGAAGTTGCGCGGTGTAGCGCAAAACGTAGACTGGCTAGGGTCTTTCCGCCGCCGGTGGGGACTGGTAATGTTAGTATTCGCTCAGAACGTCCTGAAGCTTTTTGGCAGTCTTCAGATATACTTGTGCGGATCTGATTGATACGCGAATCGGATGTGAATTGCTTGATGTGTTCCTCGAATAGTTTGAGGAGTGCTGACCAATCAGGTCTGGAAGTGAGATTCCTTATCGCGGCTTTGCTAGGATCTTCAAAGTCGATGGTATTGATGCGATCTGCATCTAGGAGGCAGCTAAAGAGGAAGCGTGTGTAGAGCGCTAAGTGAAAATGGAAGAGATCTTTGCCAAGATCTTTACGGATCGCACTAATGCATTTTTTGCTTTCGATACTGCTGTTAAGATCATCGATGGATTGCTCAATTTGCTCAAGGATTGAAGTATCTGATTTTTCTAGTGATTCCCTTAGATGGCTCTTACTATCAGTTTTCTGGATCCGCTTAATGAAAGGTGATTCGCCCTGTAAGTTGATGAAGTCGACGATTCCTGAGCGGCTGTGGTGAGAAATTAAGACTGCGCAGAGGGCTTGAGTATGAATTTTAGTGGTGCTCCCCGCTTCTGGAGATATCTTATTCCATATATATTGCGCGCCAGCTGTGGCGTGATCACGCTCATGAGGTGGTGATTCGTTAGATTTTTTCTGAGCATGCTCACCATTCAGGCCAGTCGCATCATGGATGAAATCTTGGAATGCCTCAGAGTATTTGCCGAGATCATGAAGCAGACCCAAGAGCCGTCCGCTTACAGGGAGATTGATCTTCTTTGCGAAGTGTGAGCACATTTTAGCCGTCTCGTATAAATGATCGGAAACCCACTGCGGGGTTTGATCATAGGAGCGATAATGTGCAATTGCTTTCATTGGATTTAAGATTTAAAAGCCGCAACAGGCATCAGTGATCCGTGCAGATCGCTGCCCTCGGGAAACATCTCAGTAGCGAACTTGCCGGCGAGATAGGCGACTTTATTCAGATGACCGTGTTGCGGTGCGAGTGATTGGCATTTTTTCGCATTCGCCGTCGCGCAGACCTCCGAAAACAACGGTTCCCATTTCGCTTGTGGACGGGGTTTCCCTTTCGAGTCTTTTTTTGTATGGGCGTAAAACTGCATAGGGTAGTTACTCTTTGGACGTTAGTTTACTTTGTTTGAATGACCAGATATTTACTAATAATTAGCAAATAGGGTCTGATTTATGTTGTATGCTTTAAGGGCACGGGTGCGATACCTTGGCTTCGTAGTTCGCTTTCGGCTTGTTTTCTGCTTTGTAAGCGGCCTGTTCTTCGAAGACAGCTTGATCACGTTCGATGAGCGCTTCCAGTTCCTCCGGCTTGGGGAGGGCGACGAGGTAGCGTGAGACGAAGAGTTGTTCGTCTATTCCGGCTGTGGCGTATTCGACTTTTGCGCTTTCCTTGCCTGCGCATAGGATGAGGCCGACAGGGGGATTGTCGCCTTCTTCCATCATCTGATCCTTCCAGTAGTTGAGGTAGAAATTCATTTGCCCTGCGTCGCCGTGCTGGAAGGCGCGGATCTTTAGGTCGATGAGTAGGTGGCAGCGCAATTTTCGATTGTAGAAAACGAGGTCGATGTAGTCGTGTTCGTTGCCGACTGTGATGCGCTTTTGACGAGCTTCAAAACAGAAGCCATTGCCGAGTTCCAAGAGGAAGGTCTGGATGTGATCCAGTAGGGCGGCTTCGAGGTCTTTTTCCAGATAATACGGCTTTTCAGCAAGGCCCGTGAATTCGAGTATGTAGGGGTCTCGAATGAGGTCGGTAACTGATGCTGAATTGTCTGGTGCCTGTTCACGGGCGTGGTTGATGACCGTCTCTTTGTTTGTGGACAGTCCGGTGCGTTCGTAGAGAAGTGAGCCGATTTGACGTTGCAGTTGGCGAACCGACCAGTTCCCTTTGAGGCATTCGTTTTCAAAAAAAGCACGTTTCCAGGGATCGTCGATGCGCAGGAATTCGATCAGGTGAGTCCAGGAAAAGAGCAATACCATTTTGGCTGTTAGCGGTTTGGGTTGTTTCGTCGATCTCCCTATGGGCGACGGAGGTTGTTCGCTGCTTTCGAATTGGCCAATCGGTGATTGGCCAATTTGGAAGCGGCTATCGTTTGGTAAGCAATCTAGCGCTGATTGTTGAACCTGAGGATACATCTGATAGAAGTTCCGGCAGTTTTTGAGCATACTTGTTCCTAAGCCCGGAATGTGTTGGGTTTTCAAATCCCGAGCGACACGTTGAATCAGCTTGGTTCCATATTTCGCCCGATCCTCTCCGCTTTGTTCGAATTCGACAAGATAAACGCCGATCAACCAATTGCGCAGAACCAACTGCTGGTTGACGGCCTGAGCCGCCCCTTTTTGAGTCTGTGAATGCGTTTCAGCGATTGAGGATATTAGGGCGTCGTATTTCATCGTTTAGGATTTCTCTGGCTTGGCCATTGCTTTAAAGCTTTCTCTCCCCCGAAAAAGAAAGTGTTAAAAAGACTTACCTGGCTTCCATCCGGATCTTTTTTCGGTGTAAAACTGCATGGAGTGGTTACTTTTAGGACGTTAGTTTGTGTTGTTTGAATGACCAGCTATTTAACCAATAATTAGCGAATAGAGTCTAGTTTTCAGCTTACGCTTCTAGGAGGAACGGGTGCGATACCATGGCTTTGTAAATCGCTTTCGGTCTGTTTAAGAATACTTTGCCAATTGTCTGGATTGGATTCCTTGACATGGGCTTGCATCCATGGGGCGGTGTAGCGTGGCTTGAAATATTCGGCTAGGAAGGTGCGGGGTGCTTGGCGGTCGTGGTCCCATGCTTGGAGGTAGGCGGGGCCTAGGTTGATGACGTCGGGGTAGGCCCATACGGGGAGATCCGGATCAGAGTCAGGTATTTCGGGTTCCAGATGGAATAGATGTAAGGGGGTGATTCGACGGATGTCGTGCTGACCCCAGCGGGTGTAAGGCCCATAAAGGGGCTCATTGCGCCGAATGGCTTCAATCAATAGGGATAGTTCCGGCAGGTGGCTGGACCAAATCGGCATGCGTGATCGGCTGTGCCATTTATTAAACACATCTTCTGTGACGAGGCCAGTTGAGTGATGGTAACCTCCTGGAGCCTTCGATGGGCGAATTGCGCGCGGATGCCCCCAGCCTACGAAGCAAGCACAGCCGGCAATCAGGCTCCCTAGAAATGTCCGTCTGAGGATGGTTTCGTCAGCAATTTGCTTGGTGGTCATATTTAATATGAGTATGTTTGAGTTGAGGTTTGTAAATAATAAAAAGTAAAATGGTCATAAAAAGTTGGCGGGTTTAACTTCGCGCTTGAATAGTGGTGAGCATCTGTTTACTAGTCTTATTAAATATGACTATGGATTCGACGATAGCGGGATGGAGTGAGCGGCAGCGCTTGTTGTTTGTAGAGCGTTTGCTTTTTTGGCGGGGGACGATTAATCGGCGTGATCTGTGCGATCATTTCGGGATTTCGTTGCCGCAGGCGACGAAGGACCTGGTGGCCTATACGACTTTGAATGCGGGTGCGTGTCAGTATGATGTCCGCCGGAAGTGTTATGTGGCTTCGGAGCGCATGAAGGCGGTTTTACACGAGCCTAACTTCAGCGAGGACATGGAGGTCGTGGGCGCGGCGATGGTCGATGCCGAAGCGGGGGGCGAGTTCGTCCTCGGTTTTAGTCGACCGCGTCGGGTGGCGGATCTCCAACTGCATCGCAAGTTATCTCTGGCGGCTTGTCATCGCGACTCGGTTGAAGTGACGTATTGGTCGGTGAGTTCGGGGCAGTCGGAGAAGCGTTGGATCAGCCCACGGGCTTTTGGCTTTGATGGTTTGCGCTGGCATGTGCGTGCGCTTTGCCTGCGGGATGCTGTGTTTAAGGATTTCGTGATTGGGCGTTTCCAATCTGTAGGCAAGGCGAAGCCGTGTGCCGAGACTGGGCAGGTGGATACGGACTGGTTGGAAACCGAGACACTGGAATTTTTGCCGAATAAGGCGCTGTCTGCGAATCAGCGGACCGCCCTGGAGATGGATTATGGGATGGAAGACGGACGGCTGGTTTTGACCGTGCGGCGCGCTATGCGCATGTATGCGCTCCGGCGTCTAGGCTTTGTCGGAGTGCCCTTGCAACCGCCTATGCTGAATGAGTTGAAGCAGTTGGAGTGGGTTGCAGACAGGTAGAGTAGTGGAGGTGGTCGGGGTTGGTAGAGTCAGGGTTGTTTTGCCAGACTGACGCGGGCCCGTAACCGCAACTGCCTTAAATTGTGCGGCCATCTGGCTTAATATCGGTTCTATTTGACGATCAATCATGAGTCGTTCTTACAAATTTACGTTTTAAATGTCAATTTGTAAGTTTGAAAGTGCAACTGTGCTGAGTCAAGAGGCAGGGAAATGTATCGACTTGACTGCATGCACTTTTTGAAGGAGAGTGTATGCATGACTCAAGTGACCATACGGCGTGTTGAAGAAAGTTGGGTGGCGAAGGCGAAAGCCGATGCGGCCGAGCGTGGTGTGTCCATGAATCAGGTATTGGTCGAAGCGCTTCAGCGTGGTTTAGGTGTGAATGGTCATCCAAAGACGAATGGTCTGGAGCGTTTTGCTGGCACATGTCCGGAAGGGTTTGGTAAGGAGTTTGATGAAGCGATGAAGGATTGCTCGCGAATTGATGAGGAATCGTGGCGGTGAAAATAGCTTTGGATACGAACGCGTATGCGGATTTAAAAAAGGGCACCCGATGGATTCGGGAAATTGCAGAGGCGAGTGAGATACATTTCCCTACAATTGTATTAGGAGAGTTGTTCTACGGTTTTGCTTGTGGTGCTTGTGGTGATCGGGAGCAAAAGAATGTTCGTGAGTTGAAGGACTTTTTAGGCGATCCATTAGCAAAAGTAGATGTGATCACGTTTGAAGTAGCGCGACAATATGGGCATTTGAAGCAGTATTTAAGGAAACACGGTAAACCAATCCCTGATAATGATGTGTGGATTGCTGCATCATGCATTGAAAATGGCTGCACTTTGCTCACCAGCGACAAGCACTTTGATAACTTGCCGCAGGTGAGGCTGGCCAGAGGGGCTGACTAGATGCGCTTGATTAGGGTGACGCCGTCGAATCATTTTTCGACCACCCAATCGTCTTCGTCTGGTTCATCCGCATCCTCTTCTTCCCAATCAGGATATTGAATGGGGGCTTCGCCTTTCTCGGATATGATTTTTCGGACTTTCCGTTTGTTTTTGGCAGGTTCGCTGCCGGTGCAGGTGAGTAGAAATTGCCAATCATCTCCATAATCGAAGAGAAACAGCATGCGTTTTCCCTTTTTGAAAACTTCTTCGATAAATGTTCGATTGACTCCGGGCTCTCCATCGTCTTCGACATCCTCCATGTCCGCGAAGAGGGTGTAGAGTTCTTTGCTTTTATATGGATTTTTGAGGTTGTCGTAGAATCCAAAGGCATGATCGAAATCAAAACCAATGGTATCAATGATGTGCTCGGCCAGACCGTAGAGATTGATTGAGCCTGAGATCTGAATGACGGCCTCGTAGCCGTCGCCGCTTTGTATTTTGAATGTGAAGGTGTTCATGATTTAGATACGGCGGATGAGGGTGACGCCGTCAGGGATGGCGGATTCGTCGATAGTGACGTCGTAGTCGGTGAACGCGCGCGCGACTTCGACGCCTTCTTTACGTTTTACTGTAACGGCTTCGAAGAGCTTGTGAGAGGGCGCGTTGCCAAGTTGCGAATCGTGTTTGAAGACGAGGAGTCCGCGTGGGTTCATACTGCCAGCAGGACGGGCGGCCGATTGGTCGAATTGGAAGGCGTTTTCGAGAGCAGTGAAGAGCAATTCTAAGTCATCGTCGGAAAAGCCGGTTTGCTTGGCTAGGAACGGGTTCACGAATCCTTTGGCAAGATAAAGACCGTATGGGACTGTGAATTTCCGGCCCATGGTGCGCTCTTTCTCGATATCTTTTTCGTTTGTGACTGATGTTCGGGTAATCGCGTGTTCGCTTGAAACGATAGGATCGATTGATCGGGCGAATGAAAGCTGTGCGGGGCCGCGAACTTGGCCACAGTTGACTTCGGTTGACATGACTGCACCGAAAGTGCGCACGTCGTAGTAGTTCTCGCACATCCATGCGGTAGCCTTATCTTTGATCTCTGGTTTCGGCTTTTTTTTCTTATCTTTGCTCATCTCGCTGTCCGGGATTTCCCCGCTTTCGTTGAGCTTAGAGTAGGCATCTGCGTGTTGGTTGTTATGAACGGCACCTTCGACGAAGTAGATTTTTTTCTCAGAAGTCTGCTGCACAAAATTACGGATTTTACGTTTGAGGCAGACGTCGGTGACAAGGCCCTGGCCAGTCTCGACATCGACACGTGGCAGGTTGCCAGCGTCTGGATCGCCATTTGGATTGGCGTCTTGGCAGTCGAAGAGAAAGAGGAAGTCGTAACGGTTATTCATAATTTGTTTTTTAAATTTTTGAGATTGGATGAAAGGTTTTTGGATTAGTCCGTCGGTGGTGTTTCTGGCTTTTCTTGTTTCTCGAAGAAGGCTTTGCGCTGATGGTAATATGCAATCGCAAAGATACCTTGAGATTTAATGGTCAATTGCGTTTGGAATCCTGAGGATTCTACTCCGTCGAGGATTTCCTGAAGGAGTATTTCTCTCCCTCTTTTCGCCTTAGTGGCTTTTTCTTTACCAATTTTTTCTGCTAATTTGCCGCTTGGTATTTTCGTCAAATGATTTTGGCAGTTGCGTAGTAGTATTGGAAATACATTGGCAGGCGTGGCTGACGCGCTGCTGTAGTATTTATCACGAAGCCCTGAGTTGAGTGAACCTAGGGCATCTTCTTGGATTTTCTCTAGCACGGCGAATAGGCGACCAAGCTTGTAGGCATGTTCTGTGTTTTCTGATGTATCTAGCATATGAGTGATGGTTGATTTGTGGTTTGGGTCCCGAGTTAAGATAGCTTTGAGCATAGCGACTCGTAAGTAGGCTTGCTCTCTGGCTTGATAGGTCTCGAGTGCCTTGTCTTTAAATATCGTAGGGTCGATATGGCGGTCGCTGCGAATGCGGGTGAGGATCATTTGTAGGAGTGCTGTTGGGTAGGGCGCTCCGTTGATTATTGCGGCAATGAGGTTTTGAATTAAGGTGGATGGCTGATTTTTCGCTTCCCGACCTGTGAGTTCGAAGAGGCTGCGGATGCTGGGGTATTTGAAACCAACTTTGTCGCCCTCCTTGTTCTTGGTCGGCTGACTTAGAGCTAAGTCAGCGTGGTGGCGTGCTAGGTTAGTCACGATATTCCCCAATGTGGAAGTGAGGTGAAATCGAATCCCAATGCGCCCGCCTGCTTGTCCTGTAAGTCCGAGCAGGTGGAAGGGGACCTGACTCTTCGGTAGCTCTGAGCTAGGAGGCACACCTTGTCGTATGCTTATTATGGAGCCTTCGAGGGCATCGAGTAGAGTCGAATCCATGGCGTTGTTTGACTCTGTTTTGACGATGTTCTTACCGCTGAAATAACTGCTAATGTCTTCTTGGTATTCTGCGATTGGACTCTCTGTCCAGAAAGCGACGGTTGTTTCGCCCATTCGAAAGTGATGCCTGCTGTCAGACAGGAGTGTGTTTAGAACTTTGCAGTATTTAGTCGCAGCGTCTTGAGAGACGGGGGCGTTGAGCGCTTGGGCGTCGTGGTTTCCGTAAGATTCAAAAGCTGGTTTACCTTTATTGAATGCGACTATAGGCGCTTTTGACTGAGCTGGGGAGGGCATATTGCCTCCAATCGCTGGCGTATGTGTCGTCGCCAGTGGAAGGTATTGCCCTGTGACTAGGCAAAAGCCTTCGGGCTGCTTTTTAGCATCTGTGTCTTCGACGTCTTTTTTTGTTAATGAATCCCACCAAGTCTTCACCTGCGGAGATTCGTGAACATAGCTGTAGGCATTCGGGGAGTTGAGTTTGAAGACCCCAGAGTTCAGGAAAATTTTAGAGTCAAAGTCGCTGGGTAAGGTGAGCCCGTGTTCGTTGATTTGATCGAAGAACCTTGAAACCGCCTCTGTCTCTGCCGACGGGATTTTTTCAGCGAGTTCTTGGTGGTAGAACTTCGAGGCGAGAAAGCGTTTTCGTGTGTTCTCTGGTTTCCCTTCTCCTTGGTGGTGGCCTAGTAAATAGGTGGCAGTGTCTCGGAAGGGAAATGCCTCGACCTTATTGCTGTGTGCTTTCGGTCCGGGAAGGGTCATGGGAATGCCGCGGCCATCTTTACGGCAGTCTTTGATTTCGTAGGTGCCATCTAGTTCGAGTTCGATGACAAAGGAGATGCTGACAATCGAATAGCCTTCGGGCGCTAAGTCGTAGGAGTCGTCTTTTTCTAGGGCGCTGTGTAAGCTGTGGAGCGATTGTAGGATCATCGATTAGGCTACGGTTTGATTGAGTGGTGGAACTGTGAGGACGCCGTTTACGAGTTTCGCTGGAAAAAAATGGGGGATCGCTTTAACGCGCTTTCCTCTGTTCGATTCTATGAAGCTACCTTTCTTGTCCTTGGTGTCTTGGAAGTGAAAATCGTGAAGCATGTATCCCAGTTCTTTGTTTAGGTCAGTCTCTGGGATTGGTGCCGAGGGCTCAGGAAAGGGGCTGTCTTGATCAATCCATGTGCAGGCCGCGGGAAACTCTCGAGTGCCCATGTAAGGCTGGTGAAAATGTGCGCCTCGCTTCGCCCGTCGTTCAAATTGGCCAAGGTGCTTGCCTATGTTTTCGTGTGTCGAAAGTTTGGGGCCATTTTTTTCGAAGCGGTGGTCCTTTATTCTAATAGTTGCCTGTATGCCATAGGCCACATCGCGCAGAATGAGAGACGCTCGCTGTTGGCGCTCTTTTTCAATCGATAGTGGAGCGATTCGTGCCCCGCTTTTCATCTGTGCCTCAGAGATAGAGGGGATTTTTTTGCCAATTTCGTTACGGCGAATAGATGTAAATCTGATTGGCGCGAGAAGGTGGATCTTCTGGATTATGTATTCGAATTGTGGCTTCCAGTAGATGGCTTCTAGGACGCCGCGCGCAGCTGATGGTGTTAATAAGTCGTATGAGACGCGCTCGACTTTCATTTCGGGTCGTGTGAAGCAGGCGAATTCGCCTGTTACGTGGATTTTTATGAAGTCAGCCATGGTTGCGGGATGATTTAGGGCTTTTGTTTTGGGAAGTATTTTACGTGCGGTAGACCTTCGAAGTCAGCGTCTTGAGTCCAGAGGGTGGCTGAGTTCGTAAGGGCCGTTGCGTAGATGATTGAATCGGCTAACGGGAGCTTGTGCTTGTGTCCTAAGTCGGCTGCGGATTTTGCGATATCTGCAGATAACTCGATGATGACACCGCTTGATAAGCTCCGGGTCACCGTATCTGCTTTCGCTTGGCCACGTTCGCGAAGTATAAATTTTCTCACCTCGGTAATGATTATCGTCGGAACAATTAAATCGGGGAGGGTCAGTAGAACTGGTTTAAAGTGCCGGGTATTCGGCCCGTCGTCTAGAACTTCGATCCATGCCGACGAATCGAGAATGTTAATTGGTTTCATGGTTTTAAGCTGGGCCTTCGCACGAATGAGTCAATGGATTTTTCTAGGTATTATTGTTGATTATCCGAATTTAACTCTATTCGCTTCTTTTGTCGCTACCCTGAACGGGTTGCGCGGATTGAAATTAGGTTTTATTATTGCGTATAGCATCCTAGAGAAAGGAGGCTACCTACCTTGGTAGCCTCCTTATTTCAGGTTGCGGTCAGCTTCTCGTTCAAAGTCTAATGGTTTGTCTTCTCTGAGGTAACCGATGAGTTCGCTCGGGTGTAGGAGCGGTCGCACAACGATGTGGTCGCCTTCTATGGAGAACTCGATCTCTTGACCTGGTTTCAGATTTAATTCCCTACGAATGCCCTTAGGTATGACCGTTTGAAATTTGGGTGATAATATTGATGTGTTTGACATTTCTTAAATGTGGGAAATTTTGGTGATATAGCAACTCAATTGGCACCTACATTATGTAGGCTTGGGGATTGCGTTTGTAGACTTGCTTAGGAAGTTCCAATCCGAGCTTTTTGTCGTAGAGTGCTTTTGGATGCGTAAGTATCGGAAACCGACCATCACAGTAAGTTTGTATTTCGCCGGTTCTTACCATTTCACTGTGTATTTGTTTAGGAATCTGGATAGTGAAACTTTGCAGAGCTCTGTGAGCGTTTGGTGGTGGCGGCCTGTTCTGCCGATCGGCACTTCGGATACGATCAAGTAGGGACGGGATTTTTGTATATGCGTCAGGATGCAGGTCTGGCATGTAGTCTGGGTGCGGTTCAATGATAATAGGTGTTTGGTTATCTGGAATCATTTGAAAAGCTTCGGAGAAGGTTCTGAAATTTAATAAAAACGGTAATCCGTTAGTTGTTTTTTTGAAGCTATTGCGATAATCGGGCTTATCCCAACCTTCGCCGTTAAGGCCTCCATGTAGCCAATAAGCATTTCGAAAATACGCTTTGATTGCTTCTGGAGAAAGTAGGGTGTCTGGATTTGCCTTAAAGCGCTGGTCTTTTAGGACTGTGCGGGTGGCGCTGACTGCATATTTCAGAAAGTCGGGTGTTTTTTGATCGGCGCATTCAAAGAAATAGGCGTCGCCAAGGGCTGGCTTACCGATGGCATCGACGAGCTCGCCATGACGATTGCAGCGCCCTAGGGCTTGAGCAAGTGAGTCGATTCCAGAGAATGCGCGATACAAGATAGGGAATGAAATATCGACACCTGCTTCGACGACTGTGGTCGATACAAGTCTGCATGGTAGCTGGAGTTTTTCACGTCGGTGAATCTCAGATAAAATCACTCGACGGTGTGCAGGTGTTAGCTGAGCGGAAAGGTGTAGATTGGCCGTGTCTTCTGGATCAAGTGAAGTAAAAACTTTGGAAGCGTGGGGCTTTGTGTTGAGTATGGTTAAAGACCTATCAGAGGAGCGAATGCGTTCTACCAGTGCCTCATCTGGAATTGGTGTATCTAGTATGTGGAGGCGAGTTCTCTTGAAAGTGGCAAAGAGCGAATTTGTATTTTTGGTTATTTCACTGTCGGCTTCGTTTACGGGAAGAGCTATCTCGTTGAATGCTTTGGCAAAATCACCGACGGTGCCTTCAGGTAGCTTGTTTAAGGCGGGTTGTGTTGCTGTGCAGAGAACAACGCTTGATTGATAGGTTGCAACGAGTCGCTTTAAGAAGTCTAAGCAAGGATGGAGGTGATCAGGGGGTAGTGATTGGGCTTCATCAAAAATGATAACGGATCGTGCTAAGTTATGGAGCTTACGACATCTTGATGTTTTTTGATGTGCCAATGATTCGAAGAATTGGACGTTAGTCGTCACTATCAGTGGGGCATTCCAATTTTCACAGGTCAATTGGTAGACCGGCTTTTCATCTTTTGATAGATTACTTTCTGAGTCGAAATTTGAGTGATGCTCAAGAACAACTTGCATGCCTTCTCGATCTGAAAGTTGAGCGAAGGTTTTCCTGAATACTTCGGCATTTTGCTCAATGATTGATGTATAAGGTATCACATAAACGACTCTTCTTAAGTTGTGTTTAATGGCATGTTTAAGTGCAAAGCCCAGTGACGAAAGGGTCTTGCCGCCGCCAGTTGGCACTGTGAGCGAGTGAAAGCCAATCGGCCTTTCGGCTGCAGATATACAGTCTGCGGAAATTGCTGCACGAGCTGCATTTAAGCTATCCGGTTCCGGTTTAGGAAACTTAGCAAACGCCTCGGTGAGTTCAGCATACATTTCCTCGATAATAGACTGCGACCAGTCATTCCTTCGCTCGGTCTTTTCTTCGCTACAAAATTTTTCAGTTGCGAGAAAGTCCGCATCTACAAGGCAAGAGAAGAGCATTTTTATGAAAAATGCGATGTTGTTAGGTGTTGAACCGCTCGGTATATTTAGAGGGACGTTAGTGGTCTCTTTAATCCGGCTGATTTCTTTTTGAGCGGCCAAAATGGCGGCGGCCAGATGCGATTCGTCTGCTAATCTTTCACTGAAAGAAGCGTTGCTGCCTTGATAGTTGGATAAACCTGCATGGTGACCCATTATCGGGTAACCAACCAGCGGATTAACTAAGCCGACGATCTCTTTTGCGAGCTGTGCACCCGCAGTAGAATGATCTGCTTTGATGGAGCTACCGCGTATACGTTGCTGAAAAGCGTCGGAGAACTTCCCGAGGTCGTGCCAAAGGCCGGCGAGGTAACCCCATTTTTGGGAGGTTTTGCTGTCGTCACTGCCCTCCGGGAACATTTCAGCTGCAAACTTACCAGCTAAAAAGGCGACCTTATTCAAATGCCCGTGCTGTGGGTCGAGTGATTGGCATTTTTCGCAGTTGCCGCCAGTCAGCGTTTCACAGTCCTCACTAAAGAGTGGTTCCCACTCGCTTTGTGGCGATAGCTCTCCCTTGGAGTCTTTTTTCGTATGGGCGTAAATCTGCATGGAGTGGTTACTTTGTTGACGTTAGTTTGTGTTGTTTAAATGACCAGCTATTTAACAATTAATTAGCGAGTAGGGTCTGGTTTTGGCTTACGCCTCTGGAGGCACGGGTGGGATGCCTTGTCGGCGTGATTCGGCTTCGGTTGGTTCGAGCATGCTTTGGCAATTTTTTGGATTGGACTCGTGGGCCTATTCGCCGAAGACTTCGAACTTGAGGATTCCATTTTAGGGATTGAACTTGATTTGGTTGCAGAGTGCATGCAAAGTGCTTGCATGGCTACAATTACGATTCGAAATTTTCCGGATGAGGTGCATGAGCGGTTGAAGCAGCAGGCGAAGCGGAACCGGCGGAGCTTGAACCAAGAGGTGATCGCGGAATTGCTGGAGCGGCAGGAAAGGGGAGTTGCTGAGCGAGAGCGTTTCGTGAGCCAGATGATTGCGGAATCCCAGGCAGTCTGTGCGGCAGTGAAAAAGCCGATGTCGACTGAAGAGATTCGCAGGTCGATGGAAGAGGGTCGTGATTAGGTGCATTCATGATTGTGGTGGATAACAATATTCTGGTCGATTTCTGGCTGAGAGACGGCGATTTTCGGCAGGATACATATGAGCTGTTTCGTCGGGATTCGGAGTGGATCGCTCCCTCAATCTGGAAATATGAATTTGGAAAAGTTGTTCAGGATTATTTGCAGGAAGGGCGGCTTCCAGTCGAAGCGATTGACCGGATTTGGATGGGCTGTCTAAAAATGGTGCAGACGGTGGATGCTATCGATGTCCTGTCGATTGATGAGATCGCTCGTGAAACCGGTCTGACCTTCTATGACGCTGCTTACCTCTGGTTGGCGAGGTGTCGAGAGCTGCCGTTATATACGAGAGATGATAAAATCCTGAAAACAGCACCCGATTTAGCTCTGCGCCCTTAGTTTTCATGATAGGCTCCTTAAGGGCACGGGTGCGATGCCTTGGCTGTGCAATTCGCTTTGGGTTTGTTTGAGAGTGCTTTGCCAGTTGTTTGGATTGGTTTCTTCAGCGTAGGCTTGCATCCAGGGGGCGGTGTAGCGTGGCTTGAAATATTCAGCTTGGAATGTGCGGGCGGCTTGGTGGTCGTGATCCCATGCTTGCAGATAGGTGGGGCCTATATCGATGACATCGGGGTAGGCACCTTCGGGGTCGTCGAACTCATCTAGCTCGGGCTCGATGTGAAAGAGTGCCAATGGTGTGATCCGTCGGATCGCGTGCTTGCCCCAACGTGTGTAGGGACCGTAAAGCGGTTCGTTCCGTCGAATCGCCTCTATGAGCAATGATAGCTCCGGCAGATGACTAAACCATATTGGAGCACGGGCGCGGCTGTGCCAGTCTTTGAATACATCATCGGCACCGAGTTCAGTGGCGTGGTGATAGTTCGCTTGCTTCTGCTCAATTTGATGCGGCTCTGGCTTTCTAAAACCTACCAGAAAACCGCATCCTGCTACTAGACTGCCGACAAAGGTCCGCCTGGCGATTGGATTTAGTTTTGTTTGCAGGGTGGTCATACTTAATATGAGTATTTATGTTGGAGCTTTGTAAACGATAAAAAGTAAAATGGTCATAAAAAGTTATCTAATCTATCAAATGCTTGATTAAGTGGTGTCCATGTGTTTACTGGTCCTATTAAATATGAGTATGGATTCGACGATAGCAGGATGGAGTGAGCGGCAGCGTTTATTATTTATAGAGCGTTTGCTTTTTTGGCGGGGCACGATCAATCGGCGTGATTTGTGTGATCACTTCGGGATTTCGCTGCCGCAGGCGACGAAGGACTTGGTTGCCTACACGACGCTCAATTCGGGGGCGTGCCAGTATGATGTGCGCAGGAAGTGCTATGTAGCTTCGGCACGGATGGAGTCGGTGCTGCACGAGCCGAATTTCAGTGAGGACATGGAAGTCGTCAGCGCGGCGATGGTGGACGCCGAAGCCGGGGGCGAATTTGTCCTAGGCTTTAGTCGTCCGCGCCGGGTGGCGGATCTTCAGCTACATCGCAAGTTATCCTTGGCTGCTTGCCACCGGGACTCGGTAGAAGTGACGTATTGGTCCGTGAGTTCAGGGCAGTCGGAGAAACGCAGGATTAGCCCGAGGGCATTTGGATTTGATGGTCTGCGTTGGCATGTGCGGGCGCTTTGTCATCGCGATGCGATATTCAAAGACTTCGTGATTGGGCGTTTTCAGTCGGTGGGTAAGGCGAAGCCATGCACAGAGACTGAGGTGGTGGATGCGGACTGGTTGGAAACTGAAACGTTGGAGTTTGTCCCGAATAAAGCGCTGTCTGCTAATCAGCGGATCGCTCTCGAAATGGATTATGGGATGCAGGATGGGCGCTTGGTTTTGCCCGTGCGGCGTGCTATGCGCATGTATGCGCTCCGGCGTTTAGGCTTTGTTAGGGAGCCATTGAAGCCGCCGATGCTGAACGAGTTAAAGCAGTTGGAGTGGGTGGTAGAGGGGTAGAGAGGCGGAGTAGCAGAGTGGTAGAGTTGCAGGTCTAGGATGCTGAGTGAGACGGGACACGGGGTGTGGGCTGGCGCGGCTTAGGATACGTAGCTTTGGTGGCGCTTGCGGATCAGGAGATCCGCGATCCTGGGGTGCTAGAGTTTCCAGTGGTCGCCGCTGAAATCGACTGGCTTGGTGCCTTTGAAAAATTTGGCAGCCTCGCTTGCCCAGCGGATGTAGCGGGTGCGGCCTTCCAATGTCGGCTCAACGATGCGCGGACTCCGCTCTTCCGGGCTTTCTATCCATTCGCTTTCAGTGAGTTCCCGGAAGGCTATTTTGTCTGCTTCAGTGAGTTGCGCCATACCAAGATTGTAGTGTCTTCAATTTGTCGGACATATCAAAGAGCTGTAGATAACTGTCTAATAGTTCCCAGTCAATGGGCTGGTCGTTTTCGGAGGCTCATAAATTACACAGGGCTCATAAATTACACAGGGTATTTATAGTGCACCTAGACTATAAGTGCCTTATGGTATGCGTCATTGACTTACCTCTTGACTGACTACGCTAATGACGTAGTTTATTTGTAATGTTGTTCATCGAAACACCAATTTTCACAAAACAAGCCAGTGGTGGGCTTTTTACGGATGAGTAGCTAAAGCAGTTACAATCGGAGCTGTTGGAGAACCCGAATAAAGGCGATTTGATCGCTGGCAGCGGAGGACTTCGGAAGATTCGATTGGCACGAAAGGGTGGCGGAAAGAGTGGTGGGTTTTGAGTGATTTACTATCGAAGCACACCCGAGGTAATTTTCTTTCTTTTGGCTTATCCTAAAAACAAGCAGGATACTTTAAGCAAATCAGAGATTAAACTCCTTCGAGAGCTGATCGAATAATAAGAGAGGCATAACTATGGACACAAATTTACTCAATGAACTGAAAGACTCAATTCGTCAGATGAAAGCGATCGAGAAGGGTGAGCTTGCGCCGGCTCGTGTTCGCGTTGTGAACCCTGAGAATGTGGTGGCGCATGCACGGACACAATTAGGGATGACTCAAGAAGCCTTTGCCAAGTTGCTCGATACACCTGTCAGCACTGTGCGCGGCTGGGAGCAGGGTCGTCGTCAGCCGCCCCCGAGTGCGAAGGTCTTGATGCGAGTGGCTGCAAAGTATCCTGAACAGGTCCTGGAATGCGCGGAGGATGCAGCGAAGTATGGTTGATTTTAGCCACGGATCATCACGGATTGAACCCGGATCCTTTCGGACGCATCTGATTCAAAAAATCCGTGTTAATCTGTGTCAATCTCTGGCAAATATGTAGTCGATGAATTACCCGGTGGGCCAGAAAAAAGGGTAGAGGGGCAGAGTGGTAGAGGGTGATCAGTCTGATGTTTAGCATTCGTTTTCGCTTGTTGTCCTTGTGGCTCGTTGGACGATCGCGGCCATGCCGGCACGTCCGCCGTAGCCAGTAGGCGAAGGAGGAAGCATGGCCCTCCATTTAACTGGGGCAGCTACAGCTTCCAGTGGTCGCCGCTGAAATCGACTGGCTTGGTGCCTTTGAAGAATTTGGCAGCCTCGCTCGCCCAGCGAATGTAGCGGGCACGGCCTTCTGCTGTCGGCTCGACGAAGCGGGGGCTCTGCTCTTCCGGGCAGGATTCCCATCCGCTTTCAGTGAGTTTTCGGAAGGCTATTTTGTCTGCTTCAGTGAGTTGGGCCATACCAGGATTGTAGTGATTTCAATTCGTCCTCTAAATCAAATAGTAGTAGATAGCTACTTAACAGTTCCCAGTCAATGGGTTGGCCGTTTTCGCCAGCGGCTTCAAGAATCATTCGTATGTCTGCCCAGTCGGCGGTCGCGCGCTTTGGGGAATTGACGGATGCTTGAATTTTTAATCCGATGATGTCTTCCGCTTGGACGACGGGCAGGCTCTGCCCTTCGGCTATCTCAATGCGTTCGGCGCGTGTTAGCATGCTGAGCGTGGGACCTCGAAAGGCATGCAGTATATCGATGCGTCCGAGTGCATCGTCTTTAGCTGTGTAATGTGAAACGTTTTGACTGCGAAATGTGCGGGTATAATCAGCAGATTGAAAAATATGATCCGCTTTATCCAGGTCTTCAACCATGAGAATGAAGTCCATATCAATGGTTGCGCGTTGCACGCCGCGCAAGGCCATGGCAAATCCACCAATGAGGGCGTAATGAATGCCTTCGGCATCCAGCCGACTGGTGACATTTTCAATGACCCATGCAAAATTCATGTTTCTAAATTAGCACGTAAAGTAGATGGGTCGAGTGATAAACAAGTCCGTTAGGTCTCATTTCATGCAAGGTAGTGTATTTGTCAAAGTAGTCTTCACGCTACAAAATCGGGTCGTAGATTTAAAACCGGACGCGTTTACCCTGGGAAGATTTTCCGCATGGCGGTCTCGCGGTAGTCGAAGATGTCTTTGAGCTGGCGTTTGACAAACATTAGGTGGGCGATGTCCCCGAGCGGGCCGAATGGGAGGGTATACTTGACCTGATCTATGAATCGGACGCCGCCTTCGACTTCGGTGATTTCGTGGTAGTGATACCAGAGTTTGTAGGGCCCGATGCGTTGTTCGTCTACGAAGGAGTGTTGTTCCCTAATATACTTAATTTCGCTGAGCCAAGTTTGTTTACCTAAAAAAGGGATTCCTACGCGATATTCGATTAGTTGTCCATTATACATCTTGTGTGGCAAGTCTGAGACGATTTCGAAGGGCATATCGTCGGGCGTAATTACGTCCAGATTTTTCGGGGAGCTCATAAAGTCCCAAGCCGTAGCTAGGTCGGTATTGACGACTAATTCACGATAAAGCTGGTGTAATTTTGACATAGATGGATTGATCGGTTCTTAAATATAGAACTTACTCTAAACAAAGCTGTAAGGAAGCGTGTCTCTTCACGTTTTCTACTTAGTCATATGAATAAAGTGATATCCATTTTTAAACACGCGCTGAAAGACGATGACAATCGTCTATTGATGGCATCTTCACCTATATTTTTTATGCACTTAGCTTGCATAGGCGCGCTTTTTACTGGCTTTAGTTGGGCCGCAGTCATTGCGATGCTCATCACTTATGTGGTGCGTGTTTTTGCTTTAACAGCTGGCTTTCACCGCTATTTTTCGCATCGCTCCTTCAAAACATCGCGTGTGTTTCAATTTATCATGGCGTGGGTCGGCACATCAGCAGCGCAGCTGGGGCCGATGTGGTGGGCGGCAAATCACCGACATCATCACCTGCATTCTGATAAGGAGGAAGATATTCACTCACCAGTGGTGAAAGACGCTTTTTGGGCACACATTGGATGGGTGCTTTGCCGCGCATATGGAGAGATCCAGCACGACCGTGTGAAGGATTTACACAAATATCCCGAGTTACGATTTGTTGATCGTTTTCACGTGCTCCCTGTGGTCTCGCTCATTGCGGTTTTGTTTGCAATAGGTGCAGGTCTGAACGCGGCTTATCCAGCATTGGGCACCAGCGGCATGCAAATGGTTATGTGGGGCTTCTTTTTGAGCACTATTCTAGTTTATCACGTTACCTTTTGTGTAAATTCGGTCACTCACATCGTGGGAAATAAGCGATTTAAAACAGGTGACGAAAGCCGAAACAGTTTCTGGGTCGCACTGCTCACATTTGGAGAGGGCTGGCACAATAATCACCACCGTTGGCCACTCTCTGCGCGCCAGGGAATGTATTGGTGGGAATTTGATTTAACCTTTCTTCTGCTGCGGGTGCTTCAAGGTTTGGGCTTGATTTGGGATGTGAAGGTCTACCCGAAAACAATTTATGATGAGGCTGCCGAAGTCGCCAAGTAGGTATGTTTTCGGAGACAGTATATTGGGTTGGGCTTTTTGTGGTCGGTTTTGTAGCCGCTACTATTCTTTACAACATCGCGGTTCGTATTCAGCTAATGGCGCTTGTTGATCTGCTGTGGACGACGGGTTTGGGACTTGCTGGTGTGGTCTACCTAATCAGTCAGTCTCTAGTCAGTTTTCAAGGATACGCAGTGCTTACTCTCCTCTCGATTTGGTCTTTCCGCTTAAGTTATCATATTTTTACAGATCGCGTGATTCGTGGCAAAGAAGACCCTCGGTATGCAAACCTGACTGAATATTGGGGAGATAAGGCACAGAAAAACTTCCTCTTTATTTTCTTGGGGCAAGTGCCCTTGGTTGCGTTGTTTGTCCTACCCGTAAGTGTGGCCATGGCGGTTTCGGTAGAAGGCGTTCGGTTGGTCGATTTTCTGGCGATTGGGATCGCACTGGTTGCACTGATCGGAGAGGGAGTGGCGGATCGTCAATTAGCGAAATTCCGGGCGGATCCATCAAACAAAGGAGGTGTTTGTAAATCAGGCCTTTGGCGCTATTCAAGGCATCCGAATTACTTTTTCGAATGGCTGCACTGGTGGGCTTATGTCAGCTTTGCATGGGGCGCAGAAAATTGGTGGCTCTCTTTACTCGGACCCTTTGCTATGTTTATTTTCTTACGATTTGTCACGGGTGTCCCGCCAGCGGAAAAGTCTTCGCTCAAGAGTCGTGGCGAAGCCTACCGTAAGTATCAATCCACAACGAATGCATTTTTCCCATGGAAACCGCACGATCATCTTTTATAAGCGAGCCTACAAAAAGCGCTCTCAAGCAAAGGCTACATTTTGTGGAGTGGCTCTTCGTGTATCTGCTTCGCGATTTGAAGCATGGTAGCCTGCACTTGCACTTCCCAAGCGGGGCCTCTCGTATTTTGGGTGATCGCACGCGGCCACTCGTCATGATGCGTATTTGTCGGGCCAGTTTTTTTAAGAAATTGTTTTCTTCGGGTGGAGTTGGACTTGGTGAGTCTTATGTCGACGGGGACTGGGAGACGAATGATTTAACAAGTTTGCTCACTGTCTTAGCGAAAAACCAAAAAGACTTGGGTCGTATGCGTCTGGGCTTTTCTTTTCTTGCACGAAAATTCAATCGGATCTACCACAAAGCACGTAGTAATACGGTCGAGCAATGTGTGAGTAATATCCAAGAACACTACGATTTGAGCAATGCGTTTTACGAGACCTTTCTCGACCCGACGATGACTTATTCAAGTGCATTGTTTACCGACCCAAAGCAAAGTTTAGAGTCAGCGCAGAGAGCAAAAATGGACCGCATGCTTGACCTAGCTGGGGTCAAAAAAGGAGACTCTATTTTAGAGATTGGTTCAGGTTGGGGTGCGTTGGCTCAAAGCGCTGCGGAACGTGGCTGCACCGTGCGCACGGTGACGCTCTCTTTAGAGCAATTTGCGTATGCCCAGAACCGTTTTGTTGCCGCGGAAATCGAAGATGCGGTCTCGATCGAGCTACTGGATTATCGGAATATAGAGGGTCAGTATGATGCGGTGATCTCTTGCGAGATGATCGAAGCAGTCGGACACGAATATTTAGAAAGTTACTTTGCGAAAATACGAGACAGCTTGAAGCCGGGAGCCAAAGCGGTGCTACAGGCGATTACAATCCCTGACGAGCGTTACGAGCATTACTGCGGTAGTTGCGACTGGATACAAAAGCATATTTTCCCAGGAGGCCACTTGCCCTCACCAGGCGCTATTCGTGATCAAGTAGCGCAGGCGGGTGATATGAACGTGAATGCGATGCTTAGTTTCGGACACGATTATGCTGAGACTTTGAAACGTTGGGCTGAGTCCTTCAATGCCGCGTCGAAAAAGATCACCGAGCTAGGCTTTGACGATACTTTTAAGCGCAAATGGAATTACTATCTCAGCTACTGCGGTGCGGGCTTCGCTACGGATTTGATTGATGTGCAGCACGTCGTGATCGAGCGGTCCTAATTTCTGTCTAGTGGGCAGTCGTCGGTAGTTGTCTGGCGGTGCAGCAAGAAATCTTGGACTTTTTTGCTTCATCCTTGTTCGGTCAGGGTGGTTATACCCTGCTTACGGGAACACGCCGCGGAGGTCGTAGACTTTATTGATGTGCTCGATGGCGGCAGCGTAAGAGGCGACGCGCATGTTGCAGTCGAGTTTTTCAGCCATCTTGAGGACACGTTGGGCGGCGCGGTTCATGACCACTTTAAGGCGTTCGTCGACGAGTTCTTCGTCCCAGGTCTCGGATTGGCGATTTTGCTTCCATTCAAAATAGCTGACGGTGACACCGCCGGCGTTGCATAAAATTGCAGGGAGGACTTCGACGCCTTTATCGAGAAGATGGCGCTCGGCGCGCGGTGTAGTCGGTGCATTGGCGCCTTCGACGAGGACTTTGCACTGCATTTTTTCGGCATGCTTGAGGTTCACCATTTGCTCGAGTGCGGCCGGTATAAAGAGGTCGACAGGAGTCGCGTAGAAAGCATCGTTGGAGATCGCTTCTGCATCTGGATAGCCCGCGACACCGCCTTTTTCAGCGACATATTTGGCGAGTGCTTCGGCATCGATACCATTTTCGTCAAAGATGGCGCCAGTGTGGTCCATGACAGCTTTCATCCTGGAGCCCTTGGCTTGGAGGAGACGCCCTGTCCACGAGCCGACATTACCGTAACCGATGAGGCTGAAAGTTTGCTGACTTATATCCATGCCCATGCCGGGAAGGAGTTCTTCAAGCACATAGACAAGTCCCTGACCAGTGGCTTTTTCCCGGCCGGCAGAGCCACCGAATTCGATAGGCTTTCCAGTGACGATACCACGTGCAGTGACTTTACGCGAGGATTCGGCAAAGTTGATATAGGTGTCAGCCATCCACGCCATGATTTGTGCGTTGGTGCCAACGTCGGGTGCGGGGATGTCGTAGTCGGGACCGATATTGCTACCCAGGGCGGTGGTGAACCGTCGGGTGACTTTCATCAGCTCATTTTTACTGACGGATCTAGGATCAATTTTGAGGGCGCCTTTGGCACCACCGAAGGGGAGGCGAGCGAGGGCGCATTTCATGGTCATGAGCAAGGCGAGCGTTTTGACCTCGTCGAGTTTGACCTCTGGGTGATAGCGAATTCCGCCTTTGTAGGGGCCGAGCACATTATTATGCTGCACGCGATAGCCTTTAAAGAGTCTCCAGGTGCCATCGTCCATCTGCACGGGACAGTGGACCATGATTTCGTTTTTTGGCTGAGCTAGGATGATCTTGAGCTTGCGATCCACTTTTAGAGCTTCGCAGGCTTCGAGCACAGAACAGACAGTTTGAAAGTATAGATTATCTTCGTCATAGTATTCTTCAAGCTCTCTGAAAATTTTAGAGGCGTTGAGACAGGCAGAGGTATCACTTTTATCCATGCAAGCAGGATGCGCTTTAGCTACTTAAATACAAGTCTATCGTGTGCCTATGTTTACTACTCCTGCATGAGTTGGGGGGAGGAGTCGTGAACTACTTAATTAGACTCCAGAAGTAATAAAAACCTCACAAACTTCAGCCTGACTAGTTTTGGTTGCTAGACTGTGCTGATAGCAATTCTTTGAGTTCTGACTTGCGAAGGTCGTCCATCTTTGGGCGGTTCGGAGCGAGCTTTTCTTCAGACTCACGGTAACAGTTGCACATGTCTTGGGATTCCATGACTTGGCGATTGAATTTACCGCAGACGACGCAGAGCTTCACGTGCACCTTGAGAAAGAACTTTCGCACAGGTGAAAGCTTCTCGTAATCCTCTTTAGAGAGTGCATTGGAAACTTGTTTACAGGTGATCATAAAATTAGTGTGTGTTTAATTAGCGTTTTTTCCAGTCCATCGAGCTTCTAAGGTAGTTTTTAGTTGCTCACGTGCGCGGTGCAAGAGGACCCAAAGATAATTCGGACTAATATCCATTAACTTACAAACTTCTTCAGTTGTTTTATCTTCGAGCACTTTTAGAACAAATGCTTCGCGAGCGGGATCTTTGACTTCATCGATGCAGGTCTCAAATACGCCCCAGAATTCAGTGTTGTCGTAATACTTGCGGGGATTGAATTGCCATGGGTCGGGGTTGGTCGTGGCGATACCGCTGAACCGGAACCAGAAGCTTTCGAGGAGGCCCTCATCTTCGCTGTCTATATTAACTTTGTTTTCTTTGACCGACTTGCGGATCTGGTCGACGATTTTGTTGCGCATGATGCCGCGCAGCCAAAACTTGATATCACGGCTACCATCGAAGCGATCAAGGGCTTTTATGCCGGCCATAAAGGTGTCTTGCACACAATCGGCGGCGGCGTCGGGATTCCGCAAGCGGGACATGGCGTAGCCGTAGAGGTAGTCTCCATAGCGGTCCACCCAGGTATCAGGCTGGGCAATTTCTACTTTGGGATGGTCAGTATCAGACATGCTTATGGTAGAATGTGTGCTAGTATTACCCAGTCAATACTAGTCGGGTGAAAGGATCTAAATATATGTATGGGGAGGTGTTCATGGGGGCGGCTCGATTTTTTAGGTAGGGCTGTTTTGCCAAAACTGCCGTTCGGAAATTTGGGACCGGTCGCGAGAGCATTGAATATAGGCAGATGTCACAAATTGTAGGGCGGCGCCTTCGGCGAACACGCCCTACCGTTATGAATGTAGGGCGGCGCGTTCGGCGAACACGCCCTACCGTTATGAATGTAGGGCGGCGCGTTCGGCGAACACGCCCTACCGGTCTAGATAACCCGACGCTTTGGTTCGGGCTGATCTCTATCGATGAGCGTGTGTTTTGAAACCGGGCTTGGGCGACTAAATACGGTGAGCTTTCTCTTATAGTAAAGCTGAGCGGCCTGCCAGGTGATCCGGGGCATACTATTAAGCGCGGTGTCAAACGGGTGTAGGAGAGCGTATTTGGTAATATTTCTCGTAGTGAGTGGTTGGAAGCAGCCACGCATCCAAGTTTGCAGTGTGCATTCTTCACCGTGATAGAGGTCGACTCCACAAAAGATGGTTTCGTCACTTAAACGAAAAGTGAAGCGATAACTGCCTTGCATATCGTTGAAGGGTGACACGTGAAAATCCTTTGGGCACGAAGCAGTGTAGGTAATACCGTCGTCAGCAGGTTTTAAGCTTTTCAGTAGATATACATGGGAATCGCCGAAGGTATTATTCACTTCAGCGACGGCGTGAGTGAGGGTATTTCCTTTTAGGCGGAGGTGAAAGTTGACTGGGTTGAATGCGTAGCCGAGATAGCTGGGTGAGGAGATAAGCAGTGTGCGCTCGTCCGTTTTTTTGCTTGGTAGAAACTCATTGAGTTGATCTTCGATGGAGCGAGGCTCGCGTTTTAAATAATCACGGTCGTGGAGTTGAAGTAGGCCGGGACTGTTGTGATTGAAGAAAAAGCTGGCTTGGTCCAGTTGAGGCAATTCCTCGAGGTCGAGCATGAAAAAAGTATAGGGATATTTAAACGCATGTGCAGTCGGTGTCAGGCGCTTGTGGGTAACTTCGCCCCGGACGATTTTTGATCTGAACTGCATTTGCTAAATGTGGGCCGTATCAGGCGACACTACAATTCAATCTTGAAATGCGCAGCCAATTCCACGGCTGAGCGGACGGCGTCTTCGTGGAAGCCGTAGCCAAAATAGCTTCCGCAAAACCAAGTGCGGTTTTCGCCGTTGTTGGCTTTGAGCTTTGCTTGCGTGTCCATACTCTCAAAGGAGTAGAGCGGGTGGGTGAGGGTGGTCTGGTTGATGATTGTGCCCTCAGCGATTGCTTCGGAGGGATTGAGCGTGACTATGTATTGCTCCTTGGTCTGTAGGTTTTGCAAGCGATTCATGGAGTAGCTGACGGCGACGGGGCGGTCGTCGCTATCACCCTTGGCACGAACGAAGTTCCATGAGGACCAGAGTTTTCGATTTGGGGGCAACTGCGTGCGGTCGGTATGGAGTATGACTGAGTTAGCCTGATACTTCCATGCGCCGAGGAGTGTTTGTTCGTTTGCGTCAGGATCGCCGAGCAAACGGAGTGCTTCGTCGGCGTGCGCTCCAATTACGACATGGTCAAAGTCTTCAGTGCTGCCATCGGCATGGTGGAGCGTGACGTGGTTTGGGTGGCGAGTGATTTTGGTGGGCGCTGCGTTGAGTCGAGCTGGATTTTTGAAGTCCTTGAGCATGGCCTCGACGTAGGTGCGGCTACCGCCTTTGACATAGCGCCATTCAGGGCGATTGGTCAGGCGGAGGAGTCCATGGTTTTCGAGGAAGTGGAGATAGGGCTCAGCAGGGAAGGCGTGCATCTGTGCGATCGGTGAAGACCAGATGGCAGCGCCCATGGGGTAGAGGTAGTTTTGGAGGAAGTCGCCACTGAAGCCACGGGACTCAAGGTAGTCGCCGAGTGTTTTACCCTTTAGAAATCCCGATTGGAGATCACGGTAGCCGATACGGGCAAAGCGCCAGAGGTCGCGGATGAGTGACCAGTGTTGTTTATTGAAAAAGTGCTTTAGACTGGGGAAGAGACTACCGAGGGAATTGCCAGAGTATGCGTATCCGGTGGCATCATCGTGGAAGCTGAAGGTCATCGAGCTGGGCGCGAGTTCGACTTTGAGCTGTTTGAGGAGCTCGGTGAAATGCGGATAGTTCCGGTGATTCATAACGATGAATCCGGTATCGACCGGGGTGCCCGCATCCGGGCCAGTGGGCACTTTCAGGGTGCGGGTGTGGCCGCCCAGATAGTCGTTTTTTTCGAAGATGGTAACGTCGTGCTTGCGCTGGAGGAGCCAAGCTGAAGTCAGTCCAGCGACGCCTGCGCCGACCACAGCAATGCGAAGCGGTTTTTCAGAATCAACCATAACTAGTGGGTGTTGACGAAGCGGTAGTGCATGACCATCCACTCGTTGCCTCCGCTGAAGGCGAAGAGTTCGGAGCAGGCCATATAGAAAATGCGCCAGCGTTGGGCCCAGAGCTTGGCATCTTTCTTACCGTAGCATTCGTTGAAGATCGCAAGGACTTCGTTTTTATTTTGATCCTGTTTTTTGAGCCATGCTTCGAGGGTTTTGCTGTAGTGAGTGCCGTTGACAGGCCAGCTTTCCTCGAGGGTGAGGTGCTCGGCGGCGGTCGGTAGAAGGTCGGCCGAGGGCATGATGCCGCCAGTGAAAAAGTATTTGGACATCCAGTCTTTCGAGGACTTGGCTTCAAAGAGATAGGCTTCGGTTTTATGGGCGAAGATATGGACGAAGAGTTTACCATCAGGCTTGAGCCATTGGTGGACGCGTTTGAGGAGTTCTCGGTGATTACGAAGATGTTCGAACATTTCCACAGAGACGATACGGTCAAAGTGGCCCTCGGGTTGGAAGGCGTTGATGTCGCAGGTGATGACGGTGAGGTTGCTCAGACCACGTTCTTTGGCTTGCGACTCAATGAATGCACGCTGTGAGTGGGAATTACTAATTGAGGTGATCTTGCTTTCCGGATAGTGGGCGGCCATCCAGAGGCTGAGTGAGCCCCAGCCGCAACCGAGTTCGAGAATGTCTTGCTTCGAGCCGAGTTCAGCTCGCTGGCAGCTGAGCTCGAGCATCTTAGCTTCGGACGATTCAAGGGAGTCGCTCGGTGTGTCCCAGATGCCGCTGCTGTATTTAAGATGCGGGCCGAGGACGGTTTTAAAGTAGGGTGCCGGGATCTCGTAGTGTTGCTCGTTAGCAGCGTCGGTGTGCTCAGCGAGTGGGCGGCTTTCGAGCAGCTCAATCCATTCCTTGGTTGTCTTTACATCGGTCTTTAGAGACTGCAAACGCTCTTTGAGCAGTTTATTTATTCCGCTTCGGATCAGTCGGTCGGGGAGTTTTCCGCGCTCGGCGAGTTGTATCAATAGGCTCATAGTTGCTTTGTAACTTGTATACTAACGTCCGGCTTGGGACTTCCTTACTGCTTAATTTACTGTAAGGATCGCTTTCGAGTCACGTTTTTATATTATGAAATTACCAATGTTACAGGCTAGCCTGATGCTAGCTTGCTCGGTTATATTATTTTCCGGCTGCAGCACTTCAACTAATATGCACACACAAACCGTTCCAGATAAAGATTACCGCGAAGCTTTGCAGCAGACAGACCCGGGCAATTATGTTTTGCCCAAGGATGGTTCCGATGAAGAAGCGGCGATGTTACGTCCGTTTCGAGAGCTTTTTGAGACTTACACATACGAAAACGTCGAGGCGAATTTGCCCATAGTGTATGCAGATAAGTTATACTTTAGAGATGCCTTTAAACAGTTCTCAGAGGTCGAGCCGCTTTTGAATTACATGTTGAAGGGCTTTGAACCGCTTGAAAACTCAGAGTTTTTGATCAATCGCATCATCAACAAAGATGGCGAATATTATGTCGATTGGATGATGCGTCTTGATTTCAAGAAAACCCCGACAGGGACTTGGGAAGAATCGATTGGGATGACCCACATTCGCTTCAACTCGGAGGGTGAGGTGATTTTCCATCAAGACTACTGGGACCCGACCGATATAGTTTATCGCCGAATTCCTATTGCCAAACAATTAATCGGCTACGTGAAGAAAAAACTCTAACGTGGAAGACACTCGAAGGCTCGCTAGCGACATTACCCAGTAGAGGCTGGTTGGGTCATTGGCTTATTTTTTTTGCTTTAATGTATACTTCTGATCGCTCTCGTTTTCCAACGGTGATCACGATAACGGAAATATTTCTTTGATCCACTTCGTATACCAGTCGGTAGCCTGCAGAGCGGAGTTTGATTTTATAGTGGTTTTTGAATCCGATCAGCCTATCTGCTGTAACAACAGGATTATTCAGTCGTTCTTTCAATTTCTTCTTAAGTTGCTCGCGAATCGTTGACCCGATCTTATTCCATTCCTTCAGAGCACTTGGGAGAAACTTCAGCTTATAGCTCATCAATATTTATTTCCTCGGCTAATTGCCTCTCTTCCTCCCTTTGCTCGATAATAGCTCTCAGTTCTTGATCCTCTACCAAGTTACTAATCCATTCATATGCTTCCGCAGGAACAAGGTAAGCAGTTGGCTTGTTGTGGTTTAAGATGGCTACGGTTTCCCCTCCTGCTCGTTCGATTAACTGACTCGGATTTTTCTTTAGTTCAGAAATACTCGCTGAATAATAACTTAATATAGGACTCATAATAGCTCTAAAATAAGTGCTAAAATTTATTTTTCAAGTTTTCTTTGATCACGGAGTATGGTCGCGGCGCTAGCGACGTTGACCACTGTCTCTGAGTATATCCAGTAGTGAGCGTATGATGCAGTAGTCTTATGTTATTTACTGCATGACTTCGATTTTGAAGCGCAGTTTTATTTCCGAGGATACTGCCGTCTGACGCTTTCGAGCGCAGCTTCAGGTATCCACTTCTCCCAATCTTCTTCTCCGGATTGGATCGCCTTGAGCGTCTTTCGGCTCGTCATGGCTAAAAGAGATGGGTCGCCGACTCCGACTGCTCGGATCCGATTATTTTGCATCAGGTGATGGTAGAAATATTGCCAATTCTCGGGCGCTTTGAAGTTTTCAGCGGTGACCAACTCCTTGCTATGGGTGTTGTGCCATGGGTAGACGTAAAGTTGCACGTTGTTTTTGAAAAGACGTCCGAAGGATTCTAGGATACCGCCGGGTAGATTAGCTGACCATTTTTCTTTAAAGAGTTCATTGAGCAGACCGATGCTAAGAATAATGCCGATCGGTTCGTTTGTGTAGCGGCTTAAGTAGGTGGCGATGCGGTGAAACTCTGCACTGCGGGAGATGAGCACAGTTTTGTTGAGTGCTTGCAGTGCGTCGGCTCGATTAATGAAGTCTTCGTGGTCGACAGAACCATCGCGCAACAGATTGTTCGTGCTGATTTCGCAGAGTTCAATTGAACGCTCTTGCTGCTCGGTGGAGAGTTCTTTGGCAAAGACGGCCTGCGCTTGCTCGATCATATCGAGGTGGAGCTTGAGCACGGGATTGAAACTACCACGCAGGAGCATGATCGGGCGTTTGTAGAATGCGTCGGTAGCTTGGACGACTTCACCGTTTTTGTTAAACATGGCTGCATCTGTAAGTCCACTTTGCACAAGTTGTAGGGCACAGAGTCGATTGTCGACATAGCGGAAACCTTCGCCGGAGAAGCGGAGCATATCAACTTCCACGCTTCCAGTGCCGAGGCCATCGGCGAGTGAACTGACAAAGTCTTCCAAACTGTCGCGTAAGTAGAAGGCTGCATAAATGAGGTTCACGCCCGCTTTTCCGAGGGCCATCATTTGGTCCTCGTTCGTTTCGTCGAGTAGTCGCAGGTGGAGGACGATTTCGCAGGGAGCTGTTTCGGGTTTTAACTGGAATTCGATTCCAAGCCATCCGTGGCATTCCGCATTATCTTTATAACCGCGTGCGCGAACAGTGTTACAAAAGGAGAAGAATGTGGTCTCTTTGCCTCTGCCCGTGGCGAGACGTTCGTCTAGCAACTCGTATTCATACTTGAGCATGGAGAGAAGCCGGTCTTCGGAAACATAGCGTTTGGCCTTACCATAAAGCGCGTCGCTCGTGGTCATGTCATATGCCGAAATAGTTTTTGCAACCGTGCCTGCGCTGCCTGAAGCACGGAAGAACCAGTTGGCCGTTTCCTGGCCAGCACCGATCTCGGCAAAGACACCGTATTTCTGCGCATCCAAATTAATGGCGAGTGCTTTGTTATAAGTGGTGAGCGGTGTTTTCTTATCTGCCATAATGTGAAATGAAATTGAAACCATCTTTAGGCTGACCCTCGAACATTTATTTTCCAGCAAGAAAATGAGTTTCTTCACTCTTAGGGCCGCCAAATCAAATAGCCGAATCGGACCCGGCGACACCAGAATTCAGTTGATCTTTTAGTCGAGTCCCGTTTTCTTCCCGATCTTTGGTATGGAGAAGTGGCAGAGTGGCCGAATGTGACTGACTCGAAATCAGTTGTGGGGGAAACTCCACCGGGGGTTCGAATCCCTCCTTCTCCGCCATTTTGCGAAGCAAAATGGCAAATACTCGCGAAGCGAGCGGGGGATGAGAACTTGTTCGACGGAAGAAGCGTAGCGACTGGAGATGGGACGCCGCAGGCGGTCGCGCAGCGATGCCATAGGGCACCAATCCCTCCTTCTCCGCCATTCGACGCGCTTCGCTTGCTCATGGCAGGCCAAGCCAAAAGACATCGTTCAAACAGACACTGATGACTGAACACTTGCCGCAAGTCGAATGCCCTGAGCCTGTCGAAGGGCTTTCTTGGGTTTACATATTATTAATGCGCAATGACATGCTATATGTTGGACAAACCAAAAATATTGCCAGTCGCATCGACCGACACGCGGATGGGACTGGCTCACGGCAAGCTAAACAACTGAAGGAATTCGCCTTGGTCTACACCGAAGGCCCGATGGAAGCGACTGCGGCAATTAAACGAGAGCGACAACTCAAGAAATGGTCGCGAGCAAAGAAGATTGCGCTCATTCAAGGCGACTTCGAAAAATTGAAAGTGCTGAGTAAATCACGAGATACTTAACGCACAGTCATTCCAAAGGTGTTCGTAATTGAATCCCTACTTCTCCGCCTTTGCTTCGCCATCTCCATTACATTACGTCGACGCGCTTCGCTTGCTCATGGCAGGCCAAGGAGTTTAGAATTATATGATAGGATGAATTTACCAGATGGTGTTGATCGCGTCGACGGAGCAAAGCGGAGATGGCGAAGCAATGCCCTGAGCCTGCCTAGGGTGAGCTTGTCGAACTGTCGAAGGTTGTATGGGTTTACATCTTGTTGTTGCGGAATCATACGCTTTATGTCGGTCAAACAGAGGATACAGGACAGCGCATCCAGCGACACGCTGACGGAAGTGGTTTCAGACAACCTAAGATGCTGAAAAAATTCATCTTGGTTCGCGTCGAAGGCCCCATGGATCCCCTTGATGCTGTCCCGCGAGAGCGTCAGCTAAAGGAGTGGTCGCGAGCGAAAAAAGACAGCGCTTATTCAGGATGATGTTGCCACGGTTAAAATCCTGAGCAAATCTCGCGTGAATTAAACCCTAGACGTGTAAGGCATAATTCAAAACGAAGCCGCCGATTGCAACCAAGTCGCCTGCTGGCCCAAAACTATCCGTTCAGAAGATAATCGAAATCGCTACGACTCAGAGAGGCCACTTTATCGCCGCTGCCTGGATCTTCGATCAGTTGATTGAAGAGTTCGGCTTTGCGAGCTTTGAGTTCGAGCATACGCGCTTCGATACTGTGCTGCATTATAAGGCGTTGAACGAAGACGGAGCGGGTTTGGCCGATACGGTGGGCACGGTCACTGGCTTGATTTTCGACTGATGGGTTCCACCATGGATCGAGGTGGAAAACATAATTTGCTCGGGTCAAGTTGAGTCCTACACCGCCCGTTTTGAGGCTGATGAAGAAAAAGTCCGGCCCATCCTCACTTTGAAAGTCTTCGACGATGGCTTTGCGTTTTGCAACCGGGGTCTGTCCATCCATACGCAGGTAGCGAATACCGCGTTCCTTAGCGATGACTTCCATGGCATCGAGTCCTCCGCGGAATTGAGAGAACACGAGTGCTGCGTTTCCTTCGGCGGCAAGTTCTTCGAGTTGGTCGGCCAAGTAGGCAAATTTTGGAGCAGGTGTATCGAGTTCTTTGCCGAGTAGGGCGGGTGTAACGCAGACTTGGCGCAGACGTAAGATCGCGGCCAGGGCGACAATGCCTGCCTGTTGCTCAGGGCGCTCTTCGTAGGCTGCAGCCACTTCGGCTCTGACTTCGGATACGGTGCGTGTGTAGATCTCCTTTTGCATCGGAGTCATCTCGAGGAAGAGTTCGTGCTCTTCTTTAGGCGGAAGCTCTTTTAGGATTTTTCCCTTGGTACGGCGAAGAATAAATGGCTTTGCGCGCTGCAGGATGCGGTCGGGATCTTCTCTAAAGTCGTCGCGGAAGTTTTTCAGGCTCCCGAAGATACCGGGAACGGCTGCGGACATGACGGAGAAAAATTCAGTTTCGTTGTTTTCAACGGGCGTTCCAGAAAGGCAAAGGGTGAAGCGACGGTCGAGTAGGGAGGCTGCTTTGGTCCGTGCGGCCGAGATGTTTTTCAAGTTATGCGCTTCGTCAAACACTACGATCTCGAAGTGATGTTGGCGCATGCGCTTGATATCGACGCGAACCCGATCGTAGGTGGTGAGCACGACTTGGGCATCATTCAGTGCATTCTGCCACTGGCCACTTTTGATACAGTCAACGACTCTGATACCGGGCGCAAATTTGTTGAATTCTTCGAGCCAGTTGAAGACGAGGCTGGGCGGGACGACGACGAGGCAGGTCGCTTTGGGCGAATCTTTGAGCTCCTTTGCGAAACGCTCGGCTAGGAAACCGATGGCTTGGACGGTTTTACCAAGGCCCATGTCGTCAGCGAGGCAGGCTCCGAAGCGGTGCTTGTAAAGAAAGTTGATCCATGCGCAGCCCGCTTTTTGATAGCCGCGAAGCGTGGCTTGTAGCAAGCGTGGTTTTTTCCAGGGCGGGATTTGATCAAAGCTGCGTAAACTGTCGAACAGGCGGTCGGCTTCTTTCGGTAGGCGCAGCTGTATGCCGCTGTGCCGGAGCGCTATCCAGTCAAGCATTTCGAGTCGCGAAATGGTCAGGGGTTGCTGACTGTCTTCTCGGCTACGGTCGCTCGCTTGAGTCTGCTTTTCGAGCATGCGGGTGAGCAACTGCAGATTGACTTCGCTGTCGCCGCCCATGTCGGGGACGAGGATATTGCCGTCCTTATCGCGAAGGAGTAACTTGCCGAGGATGAGTTGTTTCCACTCTTCGTTGGTGAGTGTGCGATCTCCGCAACGCACGGAGGGGTGTAGAGCAAACCAATCGATTTGATCATCGCTACTGGTGCCTTCGATTTGAAGTTCAATCTTGGCAGTGCGCACCTCATTCGCTTCAAGGCTAAGCTCGAAGCCGAGGGCTGAGCTGACAGTTGTGAAGCGTTGAAGTGCTGCGGAAAAGTTGTCGTTTTTAGAAACCGGTAAAATACCTCCGAGCAGCTGCATCAATCCTGTCGCGGATTGGGAATCGACCAGGCTGAAAAGGAGCATCGCAATTTTCCGTGCATCGATGCGATACAGGAGCCAGCTTGCGGTTTCCGGATCGATGGCAAGGGCGGCATTCGGCTCAGTGTGTTCGGCCAAACTATTGAGCAGGTGCTTGAAGATGACTCCAGCGATTGGTTTGTGGGCGGCTTCTGCCAGTTCGGGAAATTCAGTCCAGAGCGTAGCAGGGATACGATTATCACCAGGTTTGACTAAGCTCAGTAAGCGACGCAGTGCGGATTGAAAGGTAGCTACGCGTTTTTTTGCGCTGAAAAGGCGGTTCGAATCGTAGAAGAAAGGATCGAACCAGTGGCGGAGCAGATCGTTAAGATCAATCTGTTGGCTGCCGACTTTCGCGTAAAAAGTATATTCGAAGCCGATAAAGTGGTTGCGCTCATCATGCACCGGGCAGAGGTCGAGTAGGACCGGCACGATCGGCGGATTCTTCTCCTTGAGTTTCTGCGCTTTGCCATCGATTTCGAGGAAGAGTCCACCGGGCTGCGGTTCGAGGTAGACGGCGGCGTCGTCGTTGAAGTTGTTGACGGGGGCTTTTGTCCGAAAGGCTTTTCCGGACTCAGTCAGATTGGAAAAATTAGCATAGGGGTGCCAGTCGAGTTTCTTAGTGTCGACTTTATCGGTGAACGGTGCAATTCGCCCATCTGATAGCAAGACGAGCTTACTCTCCTCGATACGAGTGACTGCTTTCTCTAACTTCTTGTCTTGGTTGTAGAAGCGTTGCGCGTATTCGACTTCGCCGTCTTTGAAATTGACCACGAGCTGTCGCTCAAGTGAGTCCTCTTGATAAGTCAGCTCTGCTTGCAAATCACCGACTTCGACGTGCACGGCAATGCCTGCACTCTGCGCTTTCTTAAGAAAGGACTTGAGGGTTTTGTCAGGTTGATTGAGTGAAAATTCTCTGGATACGGTGTATCCATAGCGCCCGTCTTGAAGGTCAATCTTGCATTCGCGCAGAAACGCTTGGGGAATGGTGCCTTCGATCGCAAAGCTCAAGTGGCCGTATGCAGAGATGCTTTGTAGGATGAACTGGCTATCGGTTTCGGCATCCGCTTCGGCATGCTCACTTTGGCTGGGATCGTTGGTGCCGAGGAGTTGTTCGCGGAGTTGCTGCGCGTAGTCGGTCGGCATTTCGTAGCCACCGGGGCTTTTGCCTTGGATCGCGAGGAAAAGGGCAGCGGTTGCGGCGACGGCATGCGGGCAGCTATTTGTTTTACGGTGTGTCGCGCAATCACAGTCGTGGCCGAGCGTTTCCGGATCGTCCGTTAAGCTCAGGGAGGTGGTGTGGTTCTTACCGCCATCCTCTACGTGGGCTAAAACGGCCTCGGCTTCGGCGTCCCAGCTGAGTTCCTCGACTGCGTAGTTGCGGTATTGGGTCAGACCGCTTTCCAAGAATCGGCGATCAGCTACCGCATGGATCACATCCATGCTGAGCTGTTCGAAGGCTTCCCGAATCTTAGGATGCGGGACGTTTGTTGTAGGGGAAGGGACCAATTAGCGCTCCAGTAGCTTGAGGAATTCCTCGTTGCTTTTAGTTTGATTAAAACGCTCGATCATTGCTTCGGCCGCGTCTTCAATTTTCTGCCCAGCGAGTGCTCGTCGTAAGAACTGAGCCCCCGCCAGGTATTTACCGGAGAGGAGGAGTTCTTCTTTTCGAGTTCCTGATGCGTTTAGGTTGATTGCCGGCCAGAGTCGTAGTTCGGCGGCTTTACGGTCGAGGACCATTTCCATATTTCCTGTGCCTTTAAATTCTTGAAAAATGAGTTCGTCCATTTTACTGCCGGTTTGGATCAGCGCTGTGGCGATGATGGTGAGACTGCCGCCATCTTCGCAATTGCGGGCGGCGGAGAAAAGCTGACGCGGTTTTTCGAGTGCGCGACTGTCGAGGCCACCGGTCATAGTGCGACCGCCTTTGCCTGAAGCAGAGTTGTATGCGCGGGCGAGTCGAGTGATCGAATCGAGGAGAAAGACGACGTCTTTGCCCGCTTCGACGAGGCGCTTGGCACGTTCAATCGCGATTTCCGCAAGGCGGAGGTGGTTGGAGATTTCTTCGTCGTTGGAAGAAGCATAGATCTCTGCATCGACGCTGCGTTTGAAATCGGTGACTTCTTCGGGGCGCTCATCGACGAGTAACACGATAACGTGACATTCGGGATGATTTTCAATGACCCCGTGAGCAATATCGTGCAGGAGTGTCGTTTTACCGGTGCGCGGGGGAGCGACGATCAATCCGCGGGTGCCTTTACCGATTGGGCAAAAAAGATCCATGATCCGTGTGGTGATGCGGCCATCTTTGGATTCGAGTTTGAGCTGTTCGTCAGGAGCGATGGAGACCATCTGTTGAAAGCTAAGGCGACCTTTGCGCGCTTCGAGGGCTTCGCCATCGACTTGCTCGATGTAGCGAACTTTAGGATTTGTGAAGCGCTCGTTTTTGATCGCATTGCCCTCAATGAAATTACCCTGTTTGAGGCGAAAGCGCTTGATCAATTCGCGGGGCACGAAGGGATCGCTTGGCTTCGTTTTTCCGTTGCGCGTCGGGTCGAGCAGCTGACCGGTCTTGTTCTCTAGGATCTCAAGGATGCCGGATACGGCGATCTGATTATCTGGAACAGTCGGTTCGCTTTGAACTTCGGTTTGGGTGTCTTCTTGACTCATGCGAGAGCGGCCTGTGTAGGCAATTAAATATAGTAAGCGTTTCGAGCGAGTCTGCTCGGGTCTTGGCAGTGAACCACTCAATAATAAATTGAATGATCAGAGAAATTTTCGTGAACCGGTTATGGATACTGTAATCTGTAGAGATTATCTGTGTGCATACGTAATATACGTAAGCTAGCCTTTATCAACGATGTATAAACCTTTGGAGTATGACTGGGTGGCTGTCAATGACTTACTCTAGATTTACAGTGTATGGGTGTAATTAAAAATATCCGGTATTTAGTAAGGGATTCTGAAAAAAGAAAGGTAGGGTGCCAATTTCCCTCTTCATCATCAAAGATTACAGCACAAAAACGTGCGTATATTGATAGACCTCGATCCTACACTAGAACGTTTCTGGCTATTCATTTGAACTGACCACTTTAATTTGGTAAACATTCGTTGAGACTCATTATTTTAAACATATGGAAACTATCTTGAATCAACTAGAAGGCCTAAGCTTCTTAGGAAACGACATTATCAGCTGGTTGCTCGCTCTAGCCGGGGCAACCGTTCTATATCTGGTGCTGACTTTGATGTTTCGCATCTTAAAGACTCGGACGAAGAGCCTGAGCGAAAAGACAGATACGGTGGTCGACGACATTCTTGCTTTCGCACTGAAGGCGACCAGGCAATGGTTTTTACTGATTGCGGCTGCGTGGGGTGGCGGGCTTTTTCTGGAGCAAGGCAGTTTCCAAACAAAGACTGACTTGGTCTTACTGGTCGCGGCTACTTTACAGATCGCTCTTTGGTCAAACGCCGTTGTTTCTGCATATATTTCGTATTACACGAAATCACGACGTGAGGACGATCCTGGTTCGGTTTCGGCCGTGCAAGGGCTTTCTTTTGTGGTCCGGTTGCTGATCTGGTCGGTCGCCATACTCTTAATGATCGATAATCTGGGCTATGATGTGACTGCCTTGGTCGCGGGTCTGGGAATCGGAGGTGTGGCGATCGCGCTGGCTGTGCAAAACATATTGGGTGACCTATTTGCATCACTTTCAATCGTCTTGGATAAGCCGTTTGTGGTCGGTGATTTCGTGATCGTAGGCGAACTCATGGGCGTGGTCGAAAAGATTGGGGTGAAAACGACGCGGGTGAAAAGTTTATCCGGCGAGCAATTAATATTCGCCAATTCGGATCTGCTAAATAGCCGGATTCGTAATTTCAAGCGCATGCAGGAGCGGCGCGTCCCATTCACCTTTGGGGTTTTGTATCAAACGACACCCGAGCGACTAGAGGAGATCCCACCGATGATAAAAGGGATCATTGAAGGGATTGAGAACACCCGCTTTGACCGCGCCCATTTTAAGGGATTCGGCGCGAGCTCGTATGATTTCGAGATCGTCTACTATATTGGAAGCCCGGATTATAATATCTTTATGGATGTTCAGGAGAAGATCAACTTGGGCATCTGTCGGAAATTTGCCGAAATGGGGGTCGAATTCGCGTATCCGACGCGGACGATTTTCATGAACGAGGCGAGTAGCGATACGGATTAAAGAATTCTTTTCTCATAAGTAGTCTGTTCAGACTGAAGTAGCGACCAGAGCAATTATCTGGGGGCTTCATCTTGGATTTTTAACCACAAAAGGCACACAAAACACAGAAGTTTTCAGATCAGAAGTCATTTCCTTTTTGCGGTTACCTCCATACAGTTTGATCTTCTTTTACATCGAAAAGTGAGGCACAGACTGCAGCACGGAGCGCGCAACGGATGTGTTTTCTAATGCTTGTTTTAGCGCTGCCTCCTTAGAAAGGCAATGTCGCTAAAATTAGGAATCCTTGGCCGTGAACTTTTTCAATTATGTCGATGAATACTATAGCTACAAAAAACCAAACGACTTCCCTCAAACCCCTTTCGATCACTTTTGTTGAGGTAATTCTTTCAGTTACATGACTGTGATATGAAGAAAAACTTGGGATAAATCGGGGAGTGGTGCTGATGTAGTCAGAAAACGATCCCTTGAAAAGATCGTGGAGCCTTCTTTCTTCGCTCTTCATTACAAATTGATAATACAATAGGAAGAAAGCAGACGCGATTATTGTAAGTAGAATGCTCTGTAGGGCCAAAAATGCACCAACGACTCCGAGAAAGGAAAACAGGTAAAGCGGGTTTCTGCAGATCGAATACGGCCCATCTGTGCATAGGATCTTATCTTTCCTACCTGCAATGTAAATGGAGCACCAAATTCTTCCCAACCCTGCTGTAATCAGTAATAGAAAACCGACAATCTCCAATGCTTCGTGCAATCCGTCCTCAAAATTAATTGGCACTGTAAGCAGAGCCGTTAGGAGCAACATAAATACTATCAGTCGCGAGGCTGGCTTACGAAGCGTTTCAATTCTAGAATTCGATTTTTTAGTCATTACCGTCAATAGACAGTAATTGAATTAGATTCGTTCATTTTATTACGCTCGATGTAGAGGCTAGGTGCACCAAAAACCTTGCTCATGCTAATTGGATCTACTCGTTTCATTTTCGAATTCGACTCTAACTGCTTTAGTTGCCAGTAGGTATGCAGGTATCCGGGGAGGCCTCCATTGATGGCTTGGAAGGGCTTCAATCTGCCCGATCAAACCCAAGCAACCGCGCCAGCGAGAAGCTTTTCTATTTCGTGACGTGCGGGACTTTCCTGAACGAGTATGACATCGGGTTGATCAGCAATTGCTTCTCGCAGGGCAGAGATAGGACCAGAGCAGTTGATTGTTGTGATGCGTAGGCTATCTTCTCTTTTATCAACGGGGAGAGCAGAACGTAGAACAAATTGCCATTCTTCAACTTGAAAGACTCCGAAGAGTAACCAGCAGCAGGAAGCGATTGCGAACGTTCTTGTCTTTATAAGCGGCAAGGCGAGAAGCCAGAATATCAACCAAATCCATGCGGGGAATATTGTGAGTGCAGCTGCCCAATCGGGACGAAGCCAGTAAACAAAGAAAATCAGAAAACAGAGGAATATGGAAATGTATGCCGATAGCTTTTTCATTCATTTCTCTACCCAACGTCAAAGGTATGCATGAGTTTCGCGCGGAGCGCGAAACTCATTGTCATATCCTGTCTTGTTGGCATTTTATCGTCCGCAGCAAGGGCAACCGCCTTGGCTTGTGGGGCCTAGATCCACGCCTGCTTTTGCAGAAAAATTCTCCAAGATCGAAGCACGCTTTTCTGTATCAATATTATTTTGATATTCTGTGATTTTCTTAAGCACTTCAGTTCTCTCTTCGTAACTCAACTTAGAAAAGCCCCTTAATACTCTTAGCATCTTTTCATTTACATCAGCCATTTTATTTTTCTTTTTTTGTATCCGCCGCAAACGTTGCAGGTGGATGATTCCATTGATGTTGGTGTAGTTTTACATCCAACACATTCACGTTGAAAATTCCTGAGAGAAGCTCTCATTCCCATTCTTTTCTCTTCGTCAGATATATCGTGTCGATGATCCAAGCTTCCTCGCATCACACCTAAAGTTTCCAAGACCTCAAATTCTCTTCGCCATTTTGAGTCAGAATAGCTGGTATTATTCGCTAAATCTTTGAATCGATCAGAAATTTGATAATTATCAGCTTTAGATTCTAGATAGTAGGCTAGGTTTTCAGACCATCTTGAGATTAGAGCCCAAAGTGACACAACGATCTGAATGATACTCAGCGCTGATGCAGCTACTAAAGCTGGAGTAATAATAGCTCCTTTAGTCCCGACTGCTATTACCAAAGAGCCAATCGCAAGAGGGCCAATCAAGCTAGAGAAGGTTAAGATTTTGATCGCAATACGTAGTGGTGCAGCTCGCTGCTCGAATATGTATGCTGTCCCGAAACATCGCGTAGCTGAATCATTACAGGTTAGTCGTTCTTGAGGTTCTATTGCCATTATTTTGATAAGTTCAAGATAGACTACGAATGTCCTTCTTCGGATTCGTTTTCAATTATACCTAGTTTATGATTAGTTTCTAGGATGTGAATCTCTGGTGGTAATTTGCCGCATTGCAGTGAAACCTGCGATCCTGCTAACGCATCAAATGTAATTGATCCGTATTCACCAAATTCAATTTTATATCTCTGAGGGATATTTGATTCATTATTTAGATTGATTGTGCAACCTGGAGTGAAGTCGACTTGGGTTCTATTAGAGTCTTTCATTTTTATTTTAGCCAACGTAGAGATCAGCGGATGCGAGCCGACGGGTTCAGATCAACACTGGCGGCGTTACTCGCATTCGCTGCATCGACTGGTTCTCATTCAGTTTAGTTCTCCTTTGTTTTAAATGCTCCGACTATCCCAGTCAAAATAACAAGGGCTCCTGCAACCCAACAAGCAAAGCTGTATTCCGAACTGACCGCTCCCCCTAGGTTAACTCGATTCGCTCCTTCTTTCAAGAGATCTACGACTTGCTGCGTGTGTAGGTAGTTGAAAAGTGGAGGTATCGCGATTATTACCGCGCCTACGATGAAGAGGGAAATTAATACAGAAGATTTCATTTTATTTTCTGAGAACGTGGAGCGTGAGCGATGGCGCGTTAGCGACATTGCTCACTGCGATTGGTTGGCACTAGGCAGATTGTAAATGGCTCGATAGGCTCTGAACATGCTTATCCCAATGGAAAAGTGTGTCGGGATCAAAATCAGCACCATTTGGCCAGCATATCGTTCCGACTTCGGGATCTAATACTACTGTTCCAAAAAATGCTGGATCCTTTAATTCGGCAAAAAGTGTGCCAAACATAATGGGTGTTAAATCCACCCTTCGATGTGTTCCGCACTCAAATTTTAGTTCTAGGATGCCTGTAGAAACGACCTTAAGGCTTACGATTTTTTTGAATTCATGCTTCATTTTACTTCAATGGTTCGATTTTGTTTGGAGAGTGTCCCTGTTGTAATAAATCCCAATCATTCATCAGTTCTAATTGGTGTATCTCTGCCCATGCTTCTACAAGGCGCTTTTGTTTGGCTGGTATTCCGCCTTCAATCATCTCTACGGGATCAATGCTGAAAACTGCTTGATTGCCTTGATAGTAGGCATGGAAATGAGGAAGATGGTGGGGTGCTCCGACCTCCATATACATCCGGATGAGAATTCCATAAAAGCGTGCTAACTCAGGCATTAACTAATGTTCTCTGAAATTCTTTAAAAATCAATTTTATTTGCCAACGATGAGGACAGGCAACCCGCCTGACGAGTTAGAAAAAGTCCTAGTGATTTTTAGAGTTTTACGGGCGGGTTATCGGGTTGTCCTGCTCCGACTGGATATATCCCGAAGTGTAAGTGGGGTGGTGGAGTCCTGTGAGGTATGCTTCATGATGGACTTTGAATGTATCAGTTTTCTTATTCTTTCCCAACCGCCGACTCGGCTTCGTCTTTAGTGGGATTTCCTTTTTCATTTCTTCAAAAATCAATCATATCGTCCCTGACTGATCGAAGCTATTCTTGCATATATCGTAGAGATGTGGCACGTAGTGAGGCACGAACGGAGTTGTCCATCGACTGGTTGGCTCTAGGATTCGTCCCAATAATGTGGCTTTCTTTTTAGGTGCATAATCGCTGCAACAAATAGTTTATTTTCTGCCACTCGATAGATTACACCTTATGGAAATCGAGGGATCAGGAATCGCCGGAAATCCTTTCGAAACACCCGCGATGCCAGAGGGAAATCCTCGATTTCGCTAATGCTCTTTTCGACGTATGAGACAAATGTCTGACCGAGTCCTCCGACTTCATTTTCGTAATACTGTGCGGCATGCGAAACTTCTGCCTTAGCAGATTCGGCAATAATTACGTCCATCCGAGAGAATTCCGGACTTGTGAGAAGAATACTTTTTTTCGATCCCAGATTGAGGGTTTGCCTGATAGGCATTCCATCTTTCCTCCGCTAATGACAACCAAGCTTCATCGATTTCGCTTAATTCTTGATTGTGAACACTTTGAAATAAATGATTTGCTAGGGACTCTCGTTCTAGTGTTGAAAGCGAGAGGGCTTTCTGTTCGATTTCTCGTGCTTCGCTGGTCATTGGATGCTTTATGTTTTGTGGGCTATGCGGGTCAATTTTTTTCTTTAGCCAACGTGGAAGACTATCGTGAAGTGAGCGAGGGACGAGCGAACGGAGTTGAGACCTCCGCCTGGATGGAGCTATTTTTTAAAGAGATCACTGTGGCTTCCAGAACGCTCCAAGAATAATGTCTCGGGTTCATTTCGATAAATAAGAATCCAGTCCGGTTCAATATGGCAATCTCTGGAACCAGACCACTTGCCAATCAAAGCATGGTCGCGATGTTTTTCTTTGAGGGATTCATCTGTGGCGAGTAAACGAACGAGACACCCTAGTTTTTCGAGATTCTTTCCTCTTTTCTTCAGGCGCTTGATATCCCTTTTAAACTGAATGGTTTGAATGACCGGCTTCATTACTTCCAGCTGCCAATGAGGTCATCCACACTTTCAAAACGTTCGAGATTGCGACCTGCGCGCGAATCTTCCAGTGCGCTTTCTGTTTCTTCATTCGGGATCTCAACGGTAAAGGGCAAGCCGTTGCGCAGCGTGATCTGCGTATAGAACATCCGAATTGCCTCTGTGGGGCTCATCCCAAGGCGGTGAAGAATGGTCTCCGCTTTTTGCTTTGTTTCCGGGTCGATGCGACTGTGTATGGCTGCACTTTTCATAGTGGATTAATGTGTTGCATCTGCCACACAAGTCAAGCGGTCTTTTCTTTCTCCATCGTAAAGGACAGGCAACCCGCCTGACGAGTTAGAAGTCCTAGTGATTTTTAGAGTTTTACGGGAGGGTTATCGGGTTGTCCTGCTCCGGTTGGTTGGCTCCTTAGGTGTCAATTTTTACTAGGAAGCTAAAAACAGCCGCTTGTTCATGTTCGCTGGGATGGAACTTCCATTTCCTGACCGCGTTGGACATTATGCGTAATACGATCTCATCTGAATGTCCGCGCGCGGGAATCACGTCCTCAACAGTTCCGTCCTTATTTATTAAAAGTGTTAGTATGACCTTAGTTTCAAGGGATTCGCTAAATTCACTTTCATTCTTCTCTTATTCTTTTGGGCTGAAAATGTTCATGGTTACCCAAATTGCTAGAAATCCAACGATCAGACAGGGAAGTAGCCAAACGCCTGCCGATCCGCTGAATGCTGAAAGAAGACCTATCAACGCGAAAAGTGCTATGAAGCTGTAAACTAGAGTATGGAGTTGAGACCTCCGACTGGATATAGTTTCCAGAGTGCCCGGTGGCATCGAATCCAGCAAGTGCCTTCTGTCCCATACACGTCATTCTGTTTTTTCACAACCGCTGCGCTAGAGAGCCCGTTGGGCGAGGATGGGGAGGGGCTTCATGGGGTGGATTCATTATTTTTCTCCCTTCCTCCCTGCCTCTAGCGTAGCGGTTGTAAGATTAGATTTTCTTTCCTATATCGTCGAGGCCTATCGTGGAGTGAGCGAGGGACGAGCGAACGGAATTGATAGCGCCGACTGGAACTACCTTCACTCATGGGAACTTCCGATAAATATCACCACGACTCAGGAAGCGTATGATTCTTACGCCGTCATCGGTTCGCTTTAAACCGAGTCGGAATTCACCAATGCGTATTCTGAAATAATCGGGATGCCCTTTCATCACTTTTACATTGGGAATAAGGTCTAATTCCTCTGAGCTCTCTAGTTCGACTAGAAGCGCCTCGACCCGAGCCAGTAAATTTCGATCACGCACTCTTCCGAAGGTCACGCTCAAAGGACTTGTGATACTCAACCTCCATTCTTGAGCGCTGCGAAGACTGTGTCCCGAGAAACCAATTCAGATGACTCCCCAGCCTTCATCGCATCCATAAACAGCTTGTCTTCAATTACTTCTTCGATGATACCTGCAAATAGTTCGCGATTCTGCTCAAACAGCTCCGAGACCGATTCCTTGATGATGCCTTTCAATTCTTCTCTTTCTAAGGAAATACTCATAAGGTCACATTACGGCGAAACGGTTCCCAGTCAATCGACTTTAGCGAGACATTCTTTCTTTGTGGATCGTCGAGGGGATGCATAGATGAGCGCAGCGAAATCTATTGTCATCTCCCGACTGGTGTGTGCCCGACATGGGCGTATTGTAATAGGGTTAGAGTCCCTTGTTTCATGAACTCAAATAAAATAACGAAACTAGACTATGACAACTGCGAAGTCG
>Ga0307934_1000180_pt1 | contig 51620 bp, 53 predicted proteins | sample OrgLakmetageno90_FD_201838 | JGI IMG/M metagenome (GOLD analysis project Ga0307934, IMG submission 201838) | Saline water microbial communities from Organic Lake, Antarctica - #90 | ecosystem: Environmental > Aquatic > Non-marine Saline and Alkaline > Saline | place: Antarctica: Organic Lake...
TCTTTACTTAGGTAAGATTTCAGATAATAATGGAACTCATTCTCAGACTTTGGCAAACCTACTGGTTAACAAGCAAGATACGTCTAGTGAGAGAAAATGATTGATATTACATTTTTGTGATACAGTCTTAGGAACAAGGCCAGGATGACCAGATGAAAACATGAAGCATGCATGTTTTACTCATGATACGTTTACCTATGACCCTAGACAGTCACTGTTTGTGTATAGCTTATGTGTTAACGTAGAGGAGAAAAATGGATTATCAGCGAAAAAAGAGCGAAAAGAGAAGAGATTCGTGGTGTGAGACTTTGCTTGGAAAGAGTACATAGAACAATGAGTTGATCTCAATGAATTATGGTGAATCCCTATGCAGGACAAAATGGATGCTGAAGTTGCTAGAAGTGCATGTAATCCAAAGACAAGTATGCAAGCATGTGACTTTTCTTCTTTTCTTCCAGATATTTTCAAAGAAGTAATGAATGTCTATACGAATATGAAATTGGCAAATCTATATAGTTATAAGTATTTATTGAATGATGAGCCTGAGGCTGATAGAAAAAAACATATTTCTGATGCGATCAAAGAATTTTCACAAGCATATTTTTCCCCGCCAGCTCGTTCACCAAACTCACCAAGTGATAATGAATGTGGTGAAGAATGAGTAACCTATATTTCAAAGCCAGATAGCAAATGAGATAAAAAACACTGTACACATCCTCGTACCTATGATATGATGGAGTCCACGATCTTATCTTCTGCAAAATTAATTGAAAGTATAGAATGGTTGAAAGCAGATGAAATCATGAAGAATGTGTGTGAGACTAAGGATGCTTCTCAGCAGTTGTTGTGATGCGCATTCAGTAATAAATGAACGTATTTTAGTGACTCTGATCGAAAATATTATCAAAATCTATACTTAAATGAATTGCTTTATTTTAGTTTATTTGCTGATTATTATGCAAATCAAATTTTGGATAATATTACCTATAATGTAGGAAATCAAGCTTGATTTAGTGCTTCAGCAGATAGAAACAAAAAAGAGTTCAAAGCGATAACTCAAGAACTACAACTTCATACAGCTGCTACTTACCAATCAATGCGTTTGCTATCTCAGATATATGTATCCTATCCTTTGCATGTAGCATTGACTGCATATACTGAAGATCTGTTGAAATATAGAAAGGAGTTCGTGAAATTATATACACCACTAAACCAATTATATTATTTACTTAGAAACGTACAAGCATGTGAAGAGTAATCTTATGTATAGCTATGTTCCTAATGCTATTTCCTCCTACAGTATTTGCGGATGAATATGCTTTAGATTTGGACCTGCAACAGTTGTTGCAATGATGGCGTCTCGATGTGGAGAAAAGGTGAGATCTCTATGAACTCCCCAAATCTTTGGTAGAGTGAAATATCTATAACACAAGCTATGCTCGTGCAGAACTTCAGGTAGCATGACCTGCTGTAGACACATTAGATCAGACCTATAAATATATTGCAAGTCGTTGTGATGGAAATATTTCTCAGTCGGATGTAAATACTGTCTTTGCTGTGACTCAACCTGGAATTGATATGTTTTGATATTTACAACGTAGGTGAGCAGCAGATGTGTTTAATGAAGATGAAAATTTTTGAGATGCATGTAGAAATGTGGTAACATGCTTCTCTGAACCTGAGAGAAAAATAGCTTTAGCTGAATGAGAAGAAGTAAAAGAAATAGAATACACAAATGAAACGCGTAGAGGCTGTCAACGTATTGTTGAACATGGATATGAGATGATGTCAGTTTCTGTGGCAGCTATATCAGCTATGAAAGATATAAATTATGGTGACGATATGTTGATGAATGCAAAAAGAGACGATGGTCCTTTTGATTTGTTACAAGACATAGAACAGATTGGTAACTTATTATTTACTCATAATGACCCACCAACTGAGGTTCATTTTTATGATGTGCAACCACCAAGTACCTATGTAGATAATGATCCTGATGTGATTACTCCATATGTTACTGATTGACCACCAAATATAGATGAGGACGATCCAGTTCGTCGTATTCCTGCAACAAATGGTATAGATCCAGACTTTCCTAGAAGTATCTATTATGATGAGGATGCTAGAGAGCCCGAATGAACATATACCCCACCAGATCAGAATGTTGAGGACTTTTCATTATATACTGATCCGTCGCCTATTGGTGGTTCAGCAAATGACATGCAACAACTCGAAACTGCGTTGTGAGCAGCAAACCAATTACCATCGGCAACTTCGTTACAGAATGTTGTATGTATAGAACCAGAACCAATACCTATAGAAGAGGAGCTTAATATTCTTGACTTAGCAGAATTACAGCAAGAGCATACATATGCATACAACAAAAAATTAGATATAGAGAGTCGTGTAGCATTAGCTTCAGCAGCAATTATGTCACCAGAGATAGAAGAATTGTATGGAATAGATCCTGTTGAGGTGCTGGATGGAACATGAGTTGATCCTGAGAGTGTTCCACCATTATTTGATGATGCGTGAATGGAGTGAGATGACATGGAAGCTATGGAAGAGTGAATGAAGTGATGCTTGGAACAATTTACTGATTTGAATGGAGATGATACAGATACAGTGAGAAAAGCTGTATGGAAAAATATAACACAACCTACGGCATTTACTAACTGTGTTTTAGACTTAATGTGTTTTGAACTCTCAGATGATACTGGTAGATGATTATATCGTATTAGATGATGTAAAGTACCGAGTAGGAAATCTTATAGTGTATCTGATTCTCAAAAAGTAGTATCTCTTGAAGAGGCTGTGGATGCATTTTTGAATGTTTGTACAAACCTAAAGGAAAGCTGACAACTTTTGGAACATAATAAAACAAAAGATGCATGGGACCATAAACTTATGCGTGTTAAATTTGGCGATAAATTTAATTTTTCTCTGAGTGTTTGATTTAAGTGATTGACAAATAAGATTGACCCTGCTCATGAAAAGAGAATGTCGATAGAGAATAATGCGTATTTGGAGGATGCATTATTGTGATTGAGTGATAATCTTTTGGAAGAGAATCAAAGAAACAAATATGTATCTCTTATTGATCCAACAAAACGTTCGCAGACGAAATGATTGAATACTATCGAACAAAATACATTGAATGTTCAATGACAGGCTTTAGCAGAAGGTGATTGACGTGAAATTGCTCAAAAGGAACAAAATAGTCAGTTGCGTGTACATGCAAAAACACTAGATGTGTTAGATGCATTTGTAGATTTGAATACAGATTATTGGGTAACCATAAATGATACAACACACAGTATTATGTGAATATGGCAAAAGGAGAAAAAAGAATCTCAAGAAAAATGATAGGTATTCGATAGCTAGTTTATGATTGTATTTTTTTCTACTTCCTGTAGTATACTAGAGTTTACTTCATTTTTTGATCATGTTACGAATTGGTGATATTCATATTCAAGCAAAGCGTGCAGATCGTATACTTGAGGAGTTGCATTCATATATAGATACATTTCCAAAAGAGCAGCATATAGTGTTTCTAGGAGATTATGTCTATCATTTTCAATATGATAGAAAATCATTATTGCAGCTTTTTCATTTTTTTCTTTGATTGTATACCTCATGAAAACATGTGTATATCTTAGCATGAAATCATGACTGGATTCATAATCATTTTGTATATGAGGAAGCACAACATGCATTTGCAGTGAGTGGACAAGATGCTTGATCAATTCAATTTTTTACTACACCAAGTGTGGTCACTATTGAAGGGCAAGATTGTTTATTTTTTCCGTATACTCCATTTCTTGAAGAAGATGATACTATAGTATATACAAAGAAATTTGATGCGTTGAAAAATTCTGAACATATTGGAGAGCAACTATCAGCAAAAGCAAATAGAATCTTACAATCGAGTATCGATTCTCGAAGATCTTCTACACAAAGTACGTTACCATTATGTGTATTTCATCATCGATATATTGCCCAAACAACTTTTCCCTGACAAAAAACTACCTTTGCATACAAAAATCACGCGTTATCTCCTCATTTCGCAGATATATCAGATGTTATCTTAGTATCCTGACATATACACCATCCGTTTGTTTGGGAGAACTATGTATGCATATGAAGTGTTCGATCCACATCTCCCTTGGAGGCCAATCATATGAAATATTGTTTCCAGTGGTCAGTAGACTCACAAAAATTGAGAGCGACTCCAATTGAAGTGAATCCTTACCTTCGTATTGATGCATGAGATGTTTCAATGGTAGATCATGATTTTATTAGCAATTTTAGAAACGAGATTTTTGTCGACTCATGTCGTTATATGTCGTCTTGAAATATTTCTTGTATCTGTGATGAGTTATCCAGTCACCTACCGTTGAGTTCTACTAGTATCTCACTAGAGCATGATACCTTATCATATGATGATATACACCAAGTTATTACTCCTGAATTACTTCAGGCAACAGCTCAATGCGTTCTCAAACGTCAAAAAAATAGACATACGGTTGACACGAATTCTTTAGATATTGCATCCAAAAATCTAGACTCGAGCATTTCCTGATGGAAGGAGTTGTTGAAGGAATACATTCATAAAAAGTGGTGAAAAGATGCGGAATTATATATTGATACCTTGGAGGAACTGCAGATTGTGTAGACAATATATAGAAGTTGATATGTTGTCAAGTTTTTCTGAGTAAGATAGAGTGTTTTCTTTACTATTTTTTGCTTCTTTAACTTTGAGTCTATATACTTATTAGGTAAAAATAAATAATGCATAGCATGGCTGTCATGTGTGTACTATGAATATTTATCTTTAGTGTATATCTCTACTTGCATGTTTGAACGATTACGTACTAGGTGAAAACAATATATATATGTTTTTTGAGGTATATGATTTTTCTGATTATTGGTAGCATTTTTGACGCCATATATTTCTTTAGATTTATGTACATGGTGTGCATATGCTACAGATAATGAAGCACTATTAGAGTCGATAAGGTGAATGGAATTTCTTCTCAAGACATTATACTTATTAATGTGGCCGTTGATTGCTGTAGCATGAGCCTCATTGGATAATTCTTTGGTGTATGGTGAGATCTTTTTCCTCGATACCATGTTATGGAAATTTTGGCAAATAATTAGAAACTTTGCTAATTTTGGTATTGGTTTGGTATTTGTATGAAGTATTCTTGCGAGTTTTTTCTACCAAAATAATGAAAAATTTTCTTTACCAAATATATTGAAGAATACTTTTATTGCAGGTATTCTTGTACAGATGAGTCGGTTCATTGTTGCTGTCCTTTTAGATCTCTCTACAGTTGGTATTGTTGGGTTAGGGTCTTTACCAATGACTATTCTTGATACTTCTGAGCAGAATGCTTTACAGCAGGTTAGGTATATAAAACCACATACGCTCTTCAATCTTGATTGAACTAAACAGGCTAATGCAGATTACACCGAACATGCTATTATTTATAGTTGTGGTGACGATAGTAATGGGTGAATTAACTACTATGCTCCTTGTTGGGTGAAGGATAATAGTTTTATCAAAGAAGGAGAATCTGCTGATGAGACCGAGAGCCGAAAAGGATATCTTCAACGTGTTGAGAACGTACGAACAAGTTCTTTTTCATGAAGTTCAGCATATGATTCACTAGAATTAGAGGATGATTATTGTGTTTGGTGACCCGATTTACTTTCATTGTATATAATTGAAGATCCTGGAATAATGTTTGGTAAGCCTGCTAGTCCTACAAATATCAAAAATATGAGATATTATGCTGACTCTGTCTCGGAAGTTACAAAGTCATGTAATACTATGGATAAATATATCACTGAAGCCCAGTGAATGACCTGACCGTTGTTCTTGTTGTTTGCTGTGATTATGGATATGTGAGAGATTGCTATTACCACGACTACTACCTGAGCAACTGAAGCAGTATTTTATTTTGCCGTCAGAGCATTTATTGGTATTGCGTTGATGATACCATTGGCGGTCATGGCAGTAGTCTTGATTATAAGATCAGTGATTTTATGGTTGGTAATTGCATTTTCTCCATTGTTGGTCTTGGTGTTTGTTTATGATTATAAGTCTGATGGAGCTCAGATATGATGAGGAAATCTCTCGAGTATTAGTGATGTCCTAACTTTGATTTTCTTTCCTGTGTTTGTTGTGTTTGCTATTACTTTGAGTGTGGTGTTTATGACATTGATCTCTAGGATTGACTTTATCAAAGATACAACAAGTTGTGAAGAAGATCCTATGCAATTGATGTGATGTGAAATCACAAATATGGAGAGTTGTAAAGACACAACATCCACAAACAATTCTAGAACTTATGATTGCTTTGGTGTTGAGTTTACGCTTATGCAACAAAGCACAAATATGTGAGCAAATGTTATCAACACCATGTCATGGTTAGTGAAGAATTTCTTGTGAGTTGCATTGATGTGGGCAATTATTTTTGCTGCACTGAAGATGAATAAAATGACAGCATCTATTGTCTCGTCCGTAGAGTCACTTGGAAAGCGTTTGGCTATGTCAACACCGATTGTTCCTACCTCAAATGGATGGATGAGTCTAGGTGGTATGCAAAAAGCAGGACAAAAAATACAAAATATGCCAAATCTAATTGCCCAAAATCAGTACGATTCATCACCAATGAAATGATGGATTGATGATTTTCAACAAGGTATGAAATGAGAAACTAAACCGGTAAACGATAAGTTGAATGAAGTATCTACAAGAGCTTGAGCCGCAGACGCTCTTAAAGAGGGTTGAGTGAATCAATCAAATGTTATGGATTATAACGCATGATTGTGAAATACATTATGACATTATGCAAATCAGCCTCCTGGAACATATAAAACTGCAGAGGATGCGCTGAAGAGTTCTGAAGTTATAGCTGCGTTATCCAATGGTGGAAAAGAGATGTCACTAGAGAAATTTATTGAAAAATGGCATACGGAAGATAACGGATTCAAAGAGTATGAAAGGCATGCTGCTTTGGGTCATATGGCTACGTGAACAAGAGAATTAGCTGAGTCTACTTGATGATATGTAAGTGCTGATAAAAAAGCTGACAAACATACCTTTAGATTCGCTGGACAAAATGGTGAGACACGTGTAGTAACCTATAATCATGATGTAGCAACTGGAAATTATACCTGAGTAGCAACCAATTCATTCTCTGCTGGAGATTTATCTAGAGAATCAGACATTACAGCCCTATGATCAATAGTTTCTACCCACTGATGAACTATCGAAAAAATTGAAGAAATATTGTGAACGAAAGAATACACAAAGGATATTAGAGAAGAAATGGCGAAAACTGCAAATGATGGAAAGGCTGAATTTAATGTTACTAGTAACAAAGGGTTATCCAATGAAATCACCTACACAGTGACTCGTGGTGAAAAAGATAATGAGATAGGATGAGTAACATATGTTTCTGGGTGAAAGAAGGATGCAGATACAGATGGAGATGGTGTAAATGATGATAAAGATGCATTTGTAAATGATGCTAATGAGTCAGTAGATACAGATGGAGATCAGATAGGTGATAATGCAGATACAGATGATGATAATGACGGATATTCAGATGCTCTTGAAGAGGAACATGTAACTAGTCCTCTAGATGCTTCAAGTACGCCTGATGGAAGTGTAGCTAAAGATGAAACAGTTAAAGATATTGAACCAGAGTCTCCGACACCTTCACCACCACCTCCAACAAATAATTAAATATACTTACCCAGAAGAATAATCTGTATAAGTAGGAGGACACAATATATACAATTTACCTCATCACTTTGATATGAATAAACGATTCCCTTTAGTTATTAAACTGTGTATAGTGTGAGCTTGTTTGCTTATGCCTGAGTCAGTTTTTGCTGTAGAGGATCCTATAAGTGTACAGGAGACAGCAGAGTTGTTTGGAGAGTTTTTGGATTTTCTTTCATGGTTGTGGATTATACCAGCAATAGTAGCTGGTAAGTTTATGACAAATGAATTTGTGTATGGTGATGTATTTTGATTGACTGAGGTGTTACGGCAATTGTGGCAAGCTATGAGAACATTTTCTTATTTCACCTTATGATTTGTTTTTATTGCTATGATCTTGAGTCATTTTTTCAAACAAGATGACCCAGCAAAGCTTGGCGATACGATCAAAAAAACATTTATCGCCTGAATACTTATTCAGATGAGTTGGTTTTTGATGGCAGCGCTTGTTGATCTTTCAGTAGTAATGACTGCAGCAGTATGAGCTATTCCACTTCAAGTTATGGAACCTCAATGGAATCAACTACAAAATCAGTTTAAGGTAAAGAAAATAGTGATCAATGCTGATAATGGTAAAATTGTAAATGAAGCAGCTTCTGCTACAGGATGAGCAATACTAACTCTAGATGACGTGATGCCTGATTATGATACTGTGGGGTGATCATTGGTGTTTCTAGCTGCTTGAGTGATGCGTTTGTCTGAGATACATTTTGTGTGAGATACGAATGCAGATCAAAATGCTGAAAATATAAACTATGAGTGAATAATAATTGCATCAGCAATCAAGCTAATAGTTGTGTTGATGTTTGTTGTTCCGATGCTTGTACTCATGATAGTGAATGCTATTAGGATTTTTTGGATATGGGTATGGATTTTATTTTCTCCCTTTATTGTACTCGATGTAGTGTTTAATGGGCCATTACAGAAATCAGAACAAGGTGATAAGTTCAAGATAAGTACTATTTTTGGGCTGGTTTTTCAGCCAGTGGTGATTGTATGATTGTTAGCCTTATGATTGATAATGATTGTGTGAGTATTGGATGCGTTGGTAGGATGAGAAGATTATGAAAGAGAATCATTGTCTAGTATGCAGGTGTATATAGAATGAGAGTCAGCAACAAGAGTATGAAATGGTCCAAATGCTGAAGCTATTATTACTTGAGATCTTATCAAGGATGTTGGTGGGCATGTGTGATGATTTGTTGGGCAGACACTCATTTCTGTATTTGCTATATTTTTGTTATGGGCACTAGTCAAGGCATGAGCATCGTTCTCTGCGGTGACGAAAGATTTTGCTGATAAGTCCTTTGCTTTTGCAGAATCATCCATGAAATCTATACCACTTCCTTGAATAGGTAGTATTGCTGCTTGAGCAAAAGCCTTACAGGATGTTAAATCTACATCAAGAATTTTGGAACAACAACATGAAGAACAGGCAAGTAAGGCATTAGAAGGAGTCTATCAAACATTTTGATTGAATGAGAAAGCTGCAGAATGAGGTATGAAGCCTGATGAAAAGACTAGCCTTATTCAGACCTTATCAAGGGGAGGGAACTCACATATTAAAACAAGAGATTTCTGGAATAAGATGCATGAGTATGCGTCTGATAAGGATAAATGAGAATGACTTACGTATAGAGGGAGTACACAAGAAGTTATACAAAAATGGTTTGAAGAGGCTGGACGTGATTATTTGAAGTTAGATAAAGATGCTACAATTGCTTCAAGTTGAAAAGCTCGCGCATTTATAGATAGAATGATGAAGGAGTGATGAAATACTGCTTCTACGTATCAGGACACTAATCGTACTACAGGCTGATATACACATGAAACAGAGCGGCATAAAGGCTGAAGATCAAACTAGTTAGTGTATAGCGCATAGAAATTTGTTTCAGTATGCTTACATACTAGTTCTTTTGGTGTTGAGAGATAGTCACTTACGGCATCATAAAGATACGGTATGTGCGAGGGAGTATTTTGGGTTCATCTTTTTTGTTGTGGACTAAGATATGGTGCATCAGTTTCCAAAAGAAGACGTACTGAGTGTCATGAAATAGTGTTTTTATGGGTTCATTGAGAAATTTGATGAGCAGTGAGAATGCTGTCTCTGAGTTGTTGAGCTTTCGGATATGTAGTATTTCAACAAAATCATATCCACAAACTAGGGAACGTGTGGTGCAGAGTTATGATATCTCTCGGTGTGTATCATCGGCAATGAAAATATATCTTTAGATCTGTAAATTCTTGTAATACATCAAATGTATCTTCAAACTGATCCCTAGAATGTATAATCAAAGGGAGCTTATATTCTCTAGCCACACATCCCTGGCGAAATAAAAGCTCTTTTTGAAGTGAGGAAACTGTTTTGTATCATGTGTAATGAGCATCTATTCAACATTCTCCTATAGCTACAATATGTTCTGAGTTTTTTTCATAGAGTCTTTTTAGTTGTTCTATTTCTTTAGTGATTTGTGTATCAGAAGATATATGTCACAATGATACTTCTCCTGGATGTAAGCCTATAGCGCACTTCATAAATATATCAGTAGGGTTTTTAGTAGTTATCTCTATGGCTCTTTGATTTCGTTGATGATTTACTCAAATATTGATCAATGCCGTTCATCATACTCCTTGAAATTCGCTGAGGTGTGTGTGTCGGTCTGGATATAATTGATCTGAGTTGAGGTGTGTGTGTGCGTCAATATACATGGGGTACTAGTGGATAAAGTTTGATATAAAAGATATATATTTTCAAGTTTATTGCTATAGTGATAGTTGTATATGTTTGCTAGCTTGTAATTAGTGTGTATATCAGTAGTGTTTTTGAAGTATTTACTTGTTTTGAAATAATAAGGTATGTTGGCAATAGTGTTGTGAATTTTGATGTTTATGTTTCTAGTCGTTATCCACGAGTTAGGTCATTTTATAGCAGCAAAAAAAACTTGAGTGAACGTGTTAGAATTTGGTATATGAATACCACCAAAAGCTTTTTGTTGGTGGACTGACAGTACAGGTACAAAATATACAATCAATTGGTTGCCTTTGTGATGATTTGTGAGACTAAAGTGAGAAAATCCTGATGATAATGAAACATTTAATGCTGCTGATAGTTTTGTTACAGCCAGTTTATGGAGAAAGATGATCATATTATTTGCTGGTGTATTTGTAAACTTTATTGCAGCTTGGTTATTTTTTACTATTGCTTTTACTCAATGAGTAACACCAATAAATGTAATACCTGACAATGCTATTCAATGAGAGAGTACAAGTTATTTGATGCCAACATATAGTTTTTTGAAAACGTCTGGCATGTTAGTATGAGAGCAAGAAGTATTGCCAGCAACAGTTAAAGGAATTGGGCCTGACAGTTTAGCTGATGAAGCTTGAATAGTTGCTGGAGATGTTATACAACGTATAGGTACTACACAAGTTTCTAACTTTACGCTCTCAGATGAGTTGGCAAACTATTTTTGAAAAACATTTGATGTTATGTATACTAGATGAGATGAAGAGCGTATAGTTTCAATTAGCTGCCCGCAAGATGAGTGTGTATTGGGGGTGTCAATTGATATGTGACAATGACAGCAGTTGCAGCCAGTTACTTTTTCGTGACTTTCAGCAGTATGAGCAGGATGGAATGAAATGGTTGCCGAAACGAGACTAACGTTTATGATCCTTTGAGGATTGGTAAAAAATCTTACCTCATTTGACAAAGAGAAAATGAAAAACTCTGTAAATAAATTGTCTTGACCGGTATGAATAGTGAAGGTATGAGAGTCTATTTATAATGGGCAATGAATACGAATGTATATTGCGTTTGCTGGAATGATATCACTTGCATTAGCAGTATTTAATATACTTCCTATTCCTGCATTGGATGGGTGAAGAGCTCTTGGTGTATTGATACAAGAAATATTTCAACTAAAACCTGAAAAATATTTTATTATTGAGAATTATTTCAATGTTATCTTTTTTGTGTTGTTAATGTGATTGTGAGTATATATTATATTATTAGATTTGGTTAGATTTTGGTGAGTTGCTGTTCCAGGTTTGGGATAAATAGTTGTTGTATATATTTTTAATACATAATTTATTACCGATGAGTATGAAGGATTATCTGAAACTTTGTATACTAAGTATGTGTGTATTGTTATGATTTTCTATCTCACTTGCTTATAGTCCAGGCTCTTGGGATCAGGAAGTGATACAAAAAATAGATCAAAGTGTAGAAGATATTACTGAGACATGAGGTAAAGAACGTCTATGATATGTATTAACTATACTCATAGATCGTGCAGAGGAAGTTGAGGATGAAAGAAGTTTATTTCTTTTGGAATATGTACTTCGTCGTATTAATATTTCTATGGAAGAAAATTTTTGATTTCCAATAGTTCGAGATGCTTTGTACGAAGGTGCTATAGATATGTCTGGAAATTGAGAAACATGAATAGATTCGCCATGAGATACTAGTGAAAATCCTATTCAGGAAAACGCTAGTGATGTATCTGATCTGATTTGATGATCACAAAGTTTAGAAGACTTCTATGCAACGTATAAATGAAAAGTCACCAGTACTGCACCTATCTCTACTCTATGTACCCAATATTATGACAAGATAGATGAAGTCGCAAAAGAATATGATTTTCCTACAGCAGTTATTGTTGCCACATGGTATAGAGAGCATACATGTAAATTTTCTAACCCATCAAATGGATGGGGGAATTTTCAAATAACATCACATTCATATCCTCCAGGAGAAATTACATGGGCTGATTTTGAAAATCAAATAATTAATTTTATTTACTTTTCTAGGGCTAAACGAGAATGGTATGATACCTTCCAAAAATACGGACGTGAGCCTGTGAAGCTAGCATATGATGAGATTGATCTTACGAGTTTGAGGAAACATGCTATACTATATAATTGAGTAGTTGGGACGCTTACTGATAATATATATGCTAATCAAAATTTTTGAACTCCATCCGATGGAAGAGATGGAATTGTTGTTATGACACTAAGAGCATTGGGGTGGCAATTAGAGCAAGATAGAACAGGATTGTTGTATGATAGATGAACTATGCAAGAGGAAGATATTGAAGAAGTAACTGAAGAAATAGTGAAAGATATTGCAGACGAAGTTGTTGAAGAAATTGTTGAAGAAATGGAAGAGGAAATAGTAGAAGAAGTAGTAGACGAGGTGGTCGAGGAAGTAAATGAAACAAGCGCTTGATGCGATACGCTACCATTTACAGAAAATCTGTGACCTGACGCTAACCATCCTCAGGTACTAGCATTGCAAAATTTTCTCCAAGATCAGTGATTATATAGTTGAGAACCAAATGGGGTCTATGATGAAAGAACTACAGAAGCAGTAAATGCATTTCAAGCATTCTATAAATCAGAGATCCTCGATCCAGGATGATATACTGCTCCTACATGATATCGATATCCAGCCACAAGAAGAAAAGCGAATGAGTTAGCTTGTGAATAATTAATATCTTTCTTATATAATGGACCGTTGTCTCTATTGCTTTTGACAAAATTTATGTTTCTTGGTATTATATAGATAGGGAGTTTCTCCCATTCACTTCACTTATCAGTGAAAAAATAGTAAATTATGATAACGAATAAAAAAACAAACAAAGAAAAAGTTAAGATAAGCCTAGTAATTATTATTGCATTAGGAATAATGGTTATTTGTATTGTTAATCTTACTACGCCTGCTCCTACAACAAAACATGAACTATTCTCATCCCTAGCTATTTTTACTTCACTATTTACTATTAATGCAATAGAGAAGAAAGGAATAGAGGGCATTAGAGTTTGTGTTGGTCTTGGACTTGTTGGTGTCTTTGTATTGCTTACTATCTATTCGTTTATCATAATATAATCCTGATAACGAATAGTGAAATTTTCCCCGCTGTGTTTTACTAGCGGGAAAATTGTATCAAATGAGTTATTACAATATAGAAAAAACCTCTCATATGAGAGGTTTTTTCTGAATAAGAAATGTGATAATACATCTTTACTCCTCAAAGAAGTCTTCACCGAAGATTTCTTCTAGGATTGATTTAAGTTCATCAGTTCCTTCTTCTTGTGCAGCAGTAGTATCTACATTTGCAGCTTTGTATAACCAAGTTCCTACAGTTTGTCTTGTTGCAGGTGTATCGAGATCCCATACTCCTTTGTTTTCTATAATTCCTAGCCAGCTTCCCATACTATGATATTCTGACCACCAAGGGTTTCCAGTTTCATCTTGCATACCCATAAGCATTCTAATAGTAACTGTAATGAGTTCTGCTTCAGATATTTGATTGTTTGGGAAGTAACTTCATTGGCTCCCTTTAACCAATCCATATTCACAAGCTTCTATAATATGTGGCACAAGAGTATAATCATACCCTTCAATATCATTGAACTGACATTCTGATGCTGATCTGGTTTTTTCAAGATCAAGGACACCTGCCATTTGACTAAAGTTTTTTGCTACTTCTCATCTAGTGATATAATCATTTGGTCTGAAATTATCCTGACTTAGAGTAGTCAATCCATTTTCAGCCATCCAACTATATACTGTAGAAAATGACTGTGCGTTTACTGTGGTTACACTCAATACGAGTATAGCTAATACGCTTATTGCTTTTTTCATAAGGTAATATAATAATAAATATAAATATATGAACACTTATATATATGTATATATTGTATAGCTGCAAGTCTAAAATACTATCTTCAAATTAGTTATTATTTGTTTGAATAAATTGTATCCAAATAATTCAAAAGAGTAACATGAGTGGATACACGATCATTCTATCTGAAAAGCTATGAAGGAGCATTCATGATGCTGATAGTCATACCATTCATAAGGACATAGAAGCTAAGTGTAGTGTAGTATTGTGTTGAGTAAGTGTTTTCATTTTCTTTTTTGATGAGGAGATAATATGTTGAAGTCAAACAAGATTGAGTGTTAGATAGACAAGAAACCATGGGAGAAATCAAAGGAGACCAAACTCTATCAGAATTTGTAAAAATTGATTTTCAGGATTGAACTTTGGTCATCATTCTCGGTGTGATGCAGGTCATGCACGTCCTCAACCATGTCACAATATTGGGCTTTTCATATATAGTTTTGTTCAGTTGTGTAGCATTTCTATATGTCAGTTTGTAGAGTAGCTTCTTTGAAAAACTGATTGGTAGGCGACAGCTCATATGCCTCACAACACAACAACGATAGGGAGTAAAATATACAGCATAAATTTTTTTATATCTTTTCGATAGATAAAGAATCAAATAGCTATAAGTTCGATGATCCATGATCCCCAAGCTGCTCTAGAAAAGGTAAATAGTACATTTATTCCATATATTATTCGTCGTGTTCGAGTGGTGCGAAATGGTTTCTTATACAAGAAGAGCATAAAAAAGAATGGAAAAAATGCAGTAAGGAAAAATCACCATGAAATTGGTCTTTCAAAAAGAAATTGATTACGAGTGACTCCATGGTTAATGAGCGTATAGTAAGCCGCTGGAGGTTGAACAGAAACTCATCATTCGTACATAAAATTGTCATACCCAAATAGTTTTAGTGTACCAGGTTTTATAAAAATAATTGCATATCGTATGAGAGCTCCAACTAATGCTCGCTTGATAATGCGTCCATACCACATTAGAATTTCCTTTCTAATAGTATGTGAAATACCTCACGCACTATGTAATCCTACAAGTAAAATGAAGAATCAAAAGAAATCATACTTAAAAGCTAGTATGAATGTATTTAGTGGTTTTCATAAGAGAACGAGATGAATGCTTGCAGCTATTGCTACAGCAGCAATTAGTCAAAGCGTTCGCCAACCTAGAGTTGGACTAGCAATGATTTGTTTTCGATCTTTTCTTCGAATAATATTTCATAAAGCAAGAAGTCATATACATCATATAACAGCTTCTTTCCATAACCATACATAGGTCATTCGTTCCATATCCAATCCCAATTTGTATGTAACAAATGTTTGAAGAAAAAACTGTAAAAGTAATCATACAAAGAAAAATTTATAGAGGAATACTATAGTTTTTTGATACATAGGATTATATTTGAATTTGATATAAAATTCACATCAATGCTACGATAGCAAGGATTCATTGAATTACTCGCATTTTCATGACGATTGTATGCTCAGCTTTTCCGGCATGTTCCAGTGCATGATGAAAAGGAGCTACGGTGAATAACTTTCTTTTGAAGATTTTTTTTCGCATAATCTGAAAAAAGCTAGACCCAATTTCTAACCAAAATAATCCAAACATGAGGATGAATGGAATCATAATTCCAAAACGAATATTTAGTAGATATACCAAAGCTGCAATGAGTCATCAATATCAAAGAGCTCATGAGTCTCACATGAATATATGTGCAGGGTTGATATTGAACCATAAAAATGCCAACGTACTTCATAACACTATACCAATAATAGTAGTTGCTAGATACCATTGACTAATAAATGTGATAATTCATAAAACCATAAGTATGATGAGCATAAGTCATCACACCAATCAATCAAGTCAGTCTGTAATATTTATTGCATTGACAATTCACACGGTGAGGAAGAAAGTAATAATGACGTAGAAGATACCAAAATCAACTTCACCAGCGAGTGGTCGAAGATTGAAAAAATCAATACCTAATTTTACATAAAACCAATAGGTGATAAATGCTGAAAATCCAAACATCCAGACGAATTTAATTTTTGCTGTTAATCCTTTTACTCTTCAGCTTCATTTGATATTGAGATAGTCATCTATGAGTCATAATATTCACATACTAAAAAATGCAAATAGGAGGATGTATGTTTCTTGTCTTGCTAGAAGACTATGATTTGTTCGTCACATTTTTTGAATAAGGATTGATAGTCACACTAATGCGAGCACTACAAATAAGATCAATCATCATCCCATGGTTGGTGTTCAAGCTTTGTGTTGATGAAGCGCCTTAAATATACTTGCATCCTCTCCGGTAACAGTATCCTCACGAATTTGTTTTCCTGCTTTCAATTTCCTCAAGAGATTGATATATAGTGGATAGAGCATAAGTGAGAGAAAAAATGCTACTAGAGAATATATAATAATTGCATTGAGTTTCAAAAGCATAGGTAGAGATAGTCAACGATAAATAGAGATAATATATATCGTGAGTAAATATAGATATCTAAAAAAGAATTACTATAAGAATAACTATATACTTAAATATTTTGAAAAAATCTTATTTTACTTCCATCTTACATATGCCCTTACTGTGTTATGATTACGCATTAAACTACCTTTCTCGTTATCCAAAGACTTCATATGAATTATGAATACAATTGAAAAAAAAATGATATAATAATGAGGACATTTCTTCTACTCTTGAGAAGCTTACAACATTTTGATTTTTAGATGATGGTTTGTTTGCAGAAATGTATTTACGTTCTGAAGTTATAAGAAAATGAAAACCCTTGTTTAAAGTACAGCAAAAGTTATACCAAAAATGAGTAGAGAAAGAAATTGTTTGATGACTAGTCGAAGAGTACGAAGAGGAGCTTCATGAATGACAACAAAAAAAAATCAACAAAGAGATAGCTAGACGGCGTGATAGATGACTTGAAGATCAAAAAATCACACAAAAACTTCAGAGCAGATGATATGCTTATCGTGATATCCAGTCAGCATATGCATTGGATGAAACCAACTAAGATTTATTCCTTTATTCTAAATATAATGAAAAAACCTATATATCCGTTGTGGTTAAAAATATCTGTCATGCTTATTTGTGTGATGTATATCTCCATAGTAGCGCAAGTTGCAGGTCGATATACATACGCTGATCTCCATGCAGTATGGGTTGCGTGAACATTGGCAGCAGCATATGCAGCATTTGCTTTATTGATGTTAAGTGCTCTTTTTATTCTTCGCGAAAAAGAGGCGTTATATAGTGTCGTATTGATTTCATTTATGACGCTTTTTGCCGAATTTATTATCGGGTATTATTTTGGTTTGCTTGCATGAGTAGCTACCTTGGTATATATTATTCCGCTGCTATTACATATAGCGATTCTTGTGAAGCTTTCTTATATGTGTTATGGAGCGATTGCTTGATGAGGGAATTATAAGAAGAAATAAATAATATTATGTTTGATTAGCGCGGTAAATATTTTCTCCTTCTTGGAGATAACTTGTTTTATATTCTTTCGTTTGTACTTCAATTTCGCTTTTAATAGATCTATAAAGACTTTTATAATTGTCAGTTACATTATCTTCTCAAATAAGCAATTTACCTTGCTCATTAACTAATTTAATAGTAGTTAGTCATAGCTCATGAGCACACTTTTGAAGTATTTGGCATTCGATGTTTGTTGCATAAAAGGTTTCAATATTAGGATTATCAATTTGATTGAATATTCTAATTCATGCGTTGTTAGTGGACAATTGTTGCTCAATTTTTTCCTCAAGTTTTATAATAAGTTCTTTTCTTTTTGTTTGTATTCTTAATAAGACTGCTTTTATATTTTCCATTACAAGCTCATGGTTTGCGCTCTCATTATCCTGTTTTATAAATAGTCCTAGAAAATTGATTCTTTTTTGCGCAAGAGTTGTTTCAGTCATTTTTAAGGTGTCAGTTATTCTGCTTTTTAAGTCGGTATCAGAATTAGTGCGAATATGTTGTTCATACAATACACTGTAATCATATGTGTTATTGTATTCGTTGGCGAGTAGCGTTTTGTGGGTATAAAGTTAATAATACAGCTGTTTGAATATATCAGATCATGGGTCTATTAATGAGTCAATTTTTCCTTCTAGTTCACTAAAGTAGTTTAGTGTGCTAATAGGACTTTGATTACTTAACAATGATAAATCAGTTTCTAACAAATCTATATTTCATTGATCGAATTTATATGCATATGGCGCTTTAGTTATTTTTCATGTTTTTTTTAAGTTTATTTCTTCCTCTAGTCTTCTGATGTATGTTTTTAGATCTTCACGTCTCATATGTGCATCAACACTTGCATCTTTATCACTTAAGTTTATTTCTGGTATTTTTTCTAGTTTTTGTTGAAGATCGAGTAATATTATTTCTAATACTGGAAGGTTAGAATTAAGAATAGCATCTATAAAGTCTTCTTTAGATCAAGAAATTACAGATACTCAATCAGTAACTTCTCTAGTTTTTTGAAGCAGTATGTCATTAATTTTATTATCATCTCCTGGTATCTTATGTACTTCCTCTGGATCGAAAAATACATTGTACTGATTAAACTCTTCTGGCATAGATACTAGTTAATGTAAAAATAAATTATAAACTTATTTTTATATAAGTCAATATTTGTGACACGTATATAAAATAATAGTATTTTTGAAGTAGTGTTATGTAATATTTTTTGATTGTAAATACAATATCGGATATACTTTAGATATATTTATTATTCTATGTATGATATGAAAAAGATACAAACATCAGTAGTGATTGTTGGTTCAGGTTGAGCTGGTCAACGCTGTGCAATAGAACTTTGGGAGCAAGGATGTAGAGATATCCTGATTGTAGGTGATAGAAAATTTTCTGACCCTCATACTACTCAGGCTAGATGATGAATAAACGCTGCATTGGCTACTTTGGATGAAGAAGATACTCCATTGATTCATGCGGTAGATACATTTCGTGAGTGACAATTTGTTGCCCACCCTGATCTTGTGGAACTGTTGGCTGATCATGCTCCTTCAGCTATTGCTGATCTGATATCTTGGTGAGCAAATTTTCATAAGGAAGAAGATTGAGAAACGCTTACTCAGAGGTTTTTTGGAGCACACAGCTACCGTAGAACAGTCTTCTCTGGTGATGAGACTGGTCTGGAAATGATAAAAGCGTTGTCTAGGAAATCATTGGCACTTGGGATTCCTTACCTTGAAGATACGTATGTATATGAATTGCTCACAAAAAACGGGGTTGCGCATTGAGTATTGGCTAAGGATAAAAAAACATCCGAAACAATATGTATACAAGCGCCTAGTGTTGTTTTTGCAACTTGATGATATGCAAATGTGTATTGGAGATCTTCATCACGCGGTAAAGAAAATTTTGGTGATGGCATGGGTATTGCATTTAGGGCATGAGCGATGATAGGTGATATTGAACTTATTCAGTTTCATCCTACCTGACTCTTGTTTCCTGAGGAGAAGTTTGGTGAATTAGTCACTGAAGCTGTGAGATGAGAATGAGGAAGATTATATAATAATAATGGAGAGAGATTCATGAAAAAATATGATCCTGAAAAAATGGAACTCTCGACAAGAGATGTAGTAGCTAGAGCTAATTTTTGGGAAATTCATCAAGGAAGATGAACACACAATGATGGTGTATACCTGGATATTTCTCACAAATCAAAAAAATATATTTTGGACAGATTACCAAAAATGCATAGCATGATATTGAAATATAATAATATTGATATATCTGAACAACCTGTTGAAGTAGCTCCTACAACACATTATACTATGTGATGAATCTGGTTTGATCCTAAAACTATGGAAACAACAATAGAAAATTTTTGGGTGGCGTGAGAATGTAGTATGTGAGTACATGGAGCTAATAGACTTTGATGAAATTCTCTCATGGAAACTATGGTGTTTTGAAAACTAGTTGCTCAAGCTATTGTGAAAAAATGAAAAAGTAAAATGAATGAAAGTATTAGTTTTGATCAAAGTTTGCTTGAATCAGTGCTGAACGAGTGATGAGTTGACTCAGAGAGTGTTCTTCTAGAAATAAGGAAAAATATGTGAGAACTAGCTGGTATTGTGAGAACAGAAAAAGAATTGAAGGAGTTATTAGTATATTTGGAATCAGTGAACAAAAAAATTGAGTCTGTATGAATACAGTCATGTGGTTCTGATTATGAAAACGTCATGATGGCAAATAGATTATTGAGTGTTGTAGAGCTATGATTATTGATTTGTAGATGAGCATTAGAGAGGAAAGAATCAAGAGGCGCGCATTATAGAGAAGATTATCCAGAGATGTCTAATAAATTCAATAAAAACTTTGTTCACTACATGATTGACGGAGAAATAATATCTCAATGGAAAGATATTTCGGCTCCGTCATCACGTTTGGAGCAAGGGCTCGAAGAATTTGAAAGAACAAAGAATTATGGTCATAGTGAGTAATAATGGGTATTTAGACTTATGTTTGCCATACGAAAACATATAGTTATGATATATAATAGATTTATTTGTAATAATTGTATGGGAAGAACAAGACAAGAAAAAGATGCTCTTGGAAAGATAAGAGTACCGGTTGAGGCTCCGTGGTGATGATATACACAAAGGGTGTTATCTATTTATCCACAAGAGTGAGTAGCAAAGGTGCCAGAAACGTTTTTGCGCGCATATCTAGAAGCTAAAATGGTATATGCGACCGTAAATGCTCGTTTTCGCAAGATTGATCAAGAAGTAAAACGTGCTATACATACTTCAGCAAAACAGTTATTGAAGAAGAACTCTGATGAATTTATGAAATTTTTTCCAATATCACAAATCCAAAGTTGATGATGAACGTCTACTAATATGCTCGTGAATGAAGTATTGGCAAATGAGTCTAGTGTTGTATTGTGAGGAAAGTATGGTTCATGAAAAGTAGATGCTCACGATCATCTTAATGCATCTCAATCTTCAAATGACACATTTCCTGGAGTGACTAAAATAGTATGCTTGAAACATATGACTCATCTAAGAAGTGCATTAAAATGACTGGAAAAACAACTTAAAGCGCATGCTCGTAAACGAAAAAATATAAAAAAAGTATGAAGAACTCATTTGCAAGACGCAGTAGAAATTCGTCTAGGTGATGAATTTTCTGCATATGCTCGTACTATTGGAAAAAATGTGTGATATATAGATCAAGCTCGTAAATCCCTTTTGGAATTGAATTTCTGAGGAACTGCTACCTGATCTTTGCAGAATATTACGCCAGCTATTAGAAAGGAATTAGTTCGTGAATTTAGCAAGTTTTATAGTCTTAAGTTTATTCAGCCAAAGAGCTATTTCGAACAAATTAGTTCATCTTGAGATATAGCATTTGTTTCACAAACGTTAACTCATGTAGCAAATGATCTTATAAAAATATGAAATGATATGAGAATAGTGAGTTCGTGACCATTAGCGTGATTTAATGAATATAATCTTCCTGCAGTTCAACCTGGCTCATCTATTATGCCATGAAAAATAAATCCTAGCGTGATAGAAGCGCTCACAATGGTATGTGCAAAAGTTTCATGAACTAATCATACAGTAGAAATATTAACTAGACACGCACAGCTTGAGCTTCAGCAATTTATGCCTGGGATATCATTTTCCTTGGTGGAGTGTATGCATCAATTAGCATATTCACTGGATATGTTTACTAGTAAATGTGTAAAAGATATTGCTCCAAACAAAAAACATATTGCTCAATTATTGGACTGAAGTTTTGTAAATGCAACGAATTATTCGGAGAGTCTTTGATATGAAGTAGTAGCTGAGGCTGTTGTGAAGGCCTTGAAGACATGAAAAAGCTTAAAAGAGATATTAGAATGAGTTAAATAACACAAATCTTTTGCATTCTAAATTTTTTTTCATATAGTGGAGTTAATCAAAGTAAAATTATATTTTAACGCTCTATCTCTTATTTTTACTAGGGTGTAGGTATTTATTTTCATATATAAGGAGTACTCTATGACATTATATGAAGAACTACAAGCTGATTGGAAAACCGCTTTTAAAGCAAGAGAAAAAGAAAAAAAAGATATATTGAACTTTGTTGTAGCTCAAGTAAAACAAAAGCAAATTGATGAGCGTAGAGATCTTTCTGATGATGAAGTAATTAAAATTATAAAAAAAGAAATCAAGTCTAGAAAAGAGAGTATCTCGTTCATGTCTGTAGAATTAAATCAAGAGGATATTCAGATTGAAAATAATAAAATATCTTTTCTTGAGGTCTATTTACCACAAATGCTAACTCCAGAAGAGCTCAGTGAAGTAGTGAATAAAAAGATACAAGAGCTTGGTATTGAAGATCCCAAAAAACAAAGATGACAGTTGATTTGACCTATCATGAAAGAATATGGAGCTACTGTAGATGGTTGAATGCTAAATTGAATTATTAATTCATTGTAAATGATGATACGTATGGTATGCAGATTTCTATGTGTTTGTATTGCATCAATGATGTGTGTCCCTTTTTTTGTAGGACAAGCTTCCGCTGCTGTTTGTTGAACTGGTGATATAGAATTAAATACTAACATTCCATTTATATGAAGATGTATAAAAAAAGATACAGAGGCGTCTAGCACTTCAGTGACTCTTACCAATGCGTTTCCAAAGCTTATGTGATGACTTGTGAGGGTAGTGATGTCAGCGGTTGTTATTGTATGACTCTTAGCTGTATTGATTTGAGGGTTTATGGTGGCTGCAGATGGTGCGGCATGAACAAAGCAAAAATGATTAGATCTGATAAAATTAGCTATATGATGATTGATCTTGGTTGGATTGTCAGGTATTATCCTGAATCTTATCAATCCAAACTTCTTTAGGACAACTCCAACTGCAAGTACATCAGAGAGTTCTGAAAGCTCGGATCAAGATTGGGCTGGTGGAGAAGATGATGGTGCATATGATGATATGGCCTAGTGTAATGCGTATAAAGATTTATTTACTATAATTTATTGATGAAGATACAACAAAAAGCAACAGGACGATTATTCGATGGTATTATGTACTTATGAGAAGGTGATGAGTGAAAAATTAACTTACGTACAACAAAATGATCGCGTGTAAGGTATGGTAAAAATACACTAAATGAAATTGATTTTCCTTGAGAATATGATATTGCTGGGACATCAGTTAAATGTATTGAAGCAGATGAAACATTGAATTATGTTATTACTACAGATACGGAAAAGGTTGTGCTTATCCAAAATTCAGCAGCCCTAGAAGTGGCGAATTATGATTGAATTGATACATGGATCTGTCTTGATGGATCTATAAAAAAAGAAATAGAGAGTCTGGAATTGGAGTGAGAAATTGTGATTGTATGAGAAGAGGAGTAATTTCATTAAGGTGATAGTTGAATATGGAGTATTCCATCATTTGTTTCCATAGGTATACATGTATACGTAAGTTCAAGACGATCTAGAGTTATATATAGGTCCTCGACTTTGTCTTTGTACATCAAGACATCATCACAAACAATATGGGCTCATGGACTACAATAAGGTACTATGGATTCAATATAGTTTGCATATTCTTGTTTTGCTCAATCTATAAATACCATATCTATAGTATGAGTACATATAGCCTGAAGTGGGATGTGTAAGATATTACAATGATATATGGTTGCATTGGTTATGTTTTGTGAACTCAAGTAGTGTGTACCTAAACTGTATGATGGGTGAGATATTTCACAAGAATGAATATATCCTCCTCGTGATTGTATGGTGTCAGCTATACGAGATGTACTATATCCTATCGCGCTTCAAATCTCAAACACATAGTGTGGCTTCCATGTCATAAGGTGCTGGACCAATCGTTGTTCAGTGGCTCATGACATGCAAGGCACTCAGTATTGTCTAGCAAATGCTAAAAGTTGATTTTCCTTTTCTTTATGAAGAGAGTATTTCATGAACATACTGGTGCTGAGTAAATTTATTATTTTATAAGATATATAAAAATGAGTAAACATCCAGTAAACGCAAACATCAATTTTACTAAATCCAAAGGTGATGTAAAAAAATGAGGATCTAGAAGTTGATGAAGAAGAAAGTCATGAGGAAGACAACTTACGACAAGTAAAAATTCATCATCATCGAAACCACATTTCCAGATTAAGAAGTGAGAGAAGCCAGTGAAGATTGGTTCATTGCTGTGATTGGAACAAGTGGGTCAATGTATTTTCATAGAGTATGAAAACGATATGATTATTGTTGATGCAGGTATGGAATTCTCTGCAAATGAAACCTTAGGGGCAGATTATATTATTCCTGATATTAGATATGTTAAAAAAAATATAAAAAAACTTAGAGGTATCGTACTTAGTCATGGACATTTGGATCATATCTGAGCATTGAGAGATATGTTGCCTGAATTATGATTTCCAACTATTTATACGACACCTTTGACTTTAGGTATTGTACAAAAGACATTTGATAATAAGCATGATGTACAAAAGATAAAATATAAACTGGTAAATCCTGCAACTGATGTCCTAAAACTAGGATGTTTTACCATCGAATTTGTTCATGTAAATCACAATATTCCTGAAACTATGGCTATGTCTATTTGGACGCCAAAGGGATTGATATTCAATTCTTCTGACTTTAAAATAGATCATACACCTGCGATAGGTGAGCCAGCAGATCTTGCAAAAATTGCAAGAATCGGTCTTGAATGAGTAAAATTATATATTTGAGATTCTTTGGGTGCAGGAAAGAAATGATGGGCTCCATCAGAAAAAACAATCGGTGAAAATCTTGAAGCGTTGATAAAAGATACGAAATGAAGAATGATTGTTGCAACTTTTGCTTCAAATGTAGGTCGTGTGATTCAGTTGATAGATTCTGCTATTAAATATAACAGAGTTGTCTATCTATCTGGTAGATCAATGATCAACAATGTTGAGATCTGTCAAAAACTATGATATATAAATGTCCCAAAAGGTACTATTCGCAAGCTTGGCGCTAATATTGAACAAATGCCAGATGAGAGAGTGTTGATATTATGTACTGGTGCTCAAGGAGAAGAGTTCTCTGCTCTAGCAAGAATGTCTAGAAGTGAACATGCGCAAGTAAGTTTGAGACCTGGTGATACTATTTTGAAGTCAGCAAGTGTGATTCCAGGAAATGAATTACAATCACAGAAGATGGTAAATGATTTGGTAGTTCTTGGAGTGAATTTGGTGACAAATGATGATATGGATATCCATACGTCAGGTCATGGTGGTGCTGAAGATCACAAATTGATGTTAACGTTAGTGAAGCCTGAGTATTTCTTGCCATTCTATATTGAAGCATACTTCAGATATGAGCATAGAAAGCTTGGATTGGATAAGTGAATTCCTGATGAAAATATCTTGATGCCAAATGAAAATGGAACAATTATTGAAATGTACGATAATGGATGTAGAATAGGTAATGAAAAATTAAACTTAGATACGGTATTGATTGATGGGAAAGGAAAATGACATTTATCAGGTGAATATGTAATCAAAGCTCGTCAAATCATGGCGCACAATGGTGTTGTTTCATTAGTATTTAAGATTGACTCTCAATCTAAAGAATTGGTAGGAAATGTACAGATTGAATCAAGATGATTTGTATACTCATCAGAAGTGAGAAGTGTACATACAAAAGTTGTTGAGTTTGCTAGATCAAAATACAATCAACACAAAAAATCATGAAGAAAAGAAACAAAAGATATTATGAAAGCTATAAAAGATGAACTAGGTGAATTTGTGAGAAAGCAAGTTGGTCGTGAGCCTATGGTAGTTCCTATGTATGTCTATATTACTAAAAATACTGATTCAACTACAAAGAAACCGGTCGCTAGAAAAACAGTTGCTAAAAAAGTCACTCATGATGATCCTGAAGATCCAGTAGGGATGACTATTGAAGAACAAGGAGGAGAATAAAGATATATTGAATTATTTATATAACTACAAAAAAACTCTAGCTGCTACTAGAGTTTTTGTATGGTAGTAATATCACACTTATACTCATATGACTTGTTCAACTTCTTCTCATGACATTAGACATACATCTGCACAATTATTTTCTGCTCAATTTAGTCATAAATAGCAATCTAGATAACATTCAGAAGATATATGCATTCAACAATTATTGTTACAGTCATTTTCATAATCCTTAGCACCTGCTGAACAGTCTGCTTTATCAATACCTTGATTCACGCAGTCCTGCCACATGTCTCCAGCTTCTCGTGCGCATTCTGCAGTATTTTTAGCTGCATCATTGCTATCACAAAGATCAAATTTTGAATCACTCCCTTTTGCACTCCTATTATTTGTTTCATTACTATTTTCACTTCTGATTGATGCGGTTTTCGCTTCTAATGTAGCTCATTTAGCTAAATTTATAAGATCTTCTATTCTTTCCTCGTCTTCTACGTTTGTTTCTACAAATGACTGAGCTGTAGCATCGATAGTTTCTGTAGGTACTTGTGTAGTAGAATAGTACATACCTCAAGCTATGACTGCAATAGCTGTAACGCATCCTCAAATAAGATAGTTTGTTTTCATTTTTGTTTAAAAAAAGAAATAAAATAAACAATAATAAACGAAATTATGTTTATAATACAATTATAATTCCAGAATTCATAAAGTCAATAGATATTGACATATTTGTATTTATATATATAATTAAACTAATCATATATACTTTTATTTTTTCTATTCCTCTTAATTATGTTGCAGTCAATATGTATATTACTTGGGCTTTTTATTATGTTTGTTGCAGTGAGCTATAACAAAGCATATGATGATACTATACAAGAATATGAACCGTATGATTTTGTGGAATTTGCTTCTTCAACTCAATCATTAGGAATGCATAGGAAATCTAAAACATGTATACCTGTCTATAATGAATTACATATTCTTCAAAGATGTAAGTAAAATATTTTGTTTTTTTTTAGAACAATGCTATAGTACTCATCGTACTATATTATTTTTTATACATTGTTTCTATGAACTATACTCGTTTTCTAAAACCATGATGGTTGGTCGTATATATATTGATCTTATTATTTATATGAAAGCCTCTAGTCTTTCCTGCAAACATTGAGCTTGATACAACATTTCGTCTTAAAGAGTGAGCTACTATGCAGACATTTTATGAGCACTTGGATCTGTGAGTAGTAGGAGAATTGCGTATGAAGCGTTTTATGAAAAAACATGCAGAGGATGTACGTTCGCTACAGCCATGATCATATTTGTTTTCTGGAACTTATACTTCATCAGAAGTGTTAGATGTTTTTCTGGCTGGTCCTCAACAAGCGTATGAACATATTACTCTCTTGGAAGGTCGAGGAATGTATGATATTGATGCGTATCTTGCAGATAAAAATCTTATTGAGCAAGGTGACTATATTTCATTTGTCACTGATAGTGAAATTATTTCCAGATATATCCAAAGATATGACTTTCTTGCTCAGGCAGCTAAAGAGCGTGATACAATCACTTCCCTGGAAGGCTATTTGTATCCAAATACCTATTTTGTAGATAGAGATAAGAATGTTATAGACCAGTTGGTGTATCTTCAGTTGGAAGCCTATAACACATCTATTTGGCAACCTTTAGGTGAGTGATTGATCAATTTGTCGTCATCTTTGCAGAATAAGTGATACTCGTTCTCGCTTTCTACATATGGAGCTATGATACTTGCTTCAATAATTGAAAAAGAAGAGCGTTATGCTCCCAATAGAGCAACAATTGCTAGCGTATTCTATAATAGATTGGATACTAATATGAGAATAGATGCTGATATATCTTTATGTTATGGATTGCAAACGTGATATGAAGCTTGCACACCAGAAGTTATATGAAGATCAGTGCAGGATGCGTCAAATCCATATAATACAAGAGCTGTAGCGTGATTACCTCCAACACCAATTGTGAGCCCCACAGTGAGTTCTGTGGAGGCGTTACTTGAAGCGCAAAAAACTTGAGATTTCTTCTATTTACATGATAGCTCATGACAATTGCATACGGCACCCACATTAGAGGCTCATGTAGTAAATAAACAAAGATATTTGTACTAGAATGATTTGATTTCTTTACATAAGTCACTATTACTCAATAATATAAGGTAATATTTTTTGCATCGTTGTCTATTTGTATGCGTATACGTCAAAGAGTGTCTAGAAAAATCAAAGAAAATATGTTAGCTGTATTTTTTGCATTGGTGCTTTCTTTTGGTGTATATATTGTAGGACACAATACTGGTATGCTTACAGCAGATGTGGTGTGATGACCGCAAGCAGAATTTAATTCTTATTCTGATATTGTTGTTGCTCCAAAATGAGAAGATGGCTTATCTATCTTCGCTGGAAAAAATATGGAGGACGTAGAAACGATAAGTATGATCTTATTGTTTGATCCTGAACGCATGTCCTTAGCGACTGATTCGTTTAGTAGTTCAACTATGAATTTTTCCTACTCTGATGCGGGTGCTGGAAAATGAACTTTAGTGCTTACTAATACAAAAGATATAACGTTAAATGTAAGAGATATATTAGTTGATATTCTGGCTCCATGAACATTTCAAGATCTTGTAGTGTGAGATGTTGTAGTTGTGTTTGCTAATGGTGAAACTGAATCGCTTTCTGTAGAGTTGCCAAAATAGTACTTTTAGTTTGTATGTAAGATGTATGTTCTTGCTAGATACCATCAAAAAATATATGTGATTTGCACTTTGTTTATTGTGCATGTGAGTAACGGTTGCTGCTCCAGCTCGTTTTGAGGTGGAAGTATCTCCAAATCCATTTAATGTAAGTGAATTTGTGGATGTAACTATCAAGGCCGTAGATGCAGCTGGGAATGTGGACCCTACATATGTTGATGGTGATATTTGGATGGAAATAGAAGGTTTGGATTATACAGATCCAGATGTTATATTACCTGGAGGTGGAATAGGACGTATGGAGCCTGCAGATCAATGAATCAAGATTTTTTCAAAGTGATTGACCGTAAAAAGACCGTGAATATATACATTTGTAGTAGCTGATGTATATGAGACGACTATAAATTGATCAGTAGAAATAGAAGTGTTGGATGATATGGAAGGGCCAGAAGTGAGTGATATAGAAGTAGTCAGTCCAGTATCATGAGGTGTTGAAAAGGATGACAATGTTGAAGTTATTGGTTCTACAACCTATCCAAATACTCCATTGGAAATATTTATAGATGGAGTTTTATTTCAGGAGGGTATTTCTGATCCACAAGGAAATTTTGTGTTATTCCTATCATGACTTGAACCAGGAGAACATGTATTGAAGATAAACGCTTTGGATCTTACTGATGCAGTAGTTGCAACCTCGTGAGATATTCCATTTTCGTATGATCCAGAAATGGGAGAATTATTTTTGTGACTTGATGTTGAGCCTAGTAATACAGTTATGATTAATGAAAAACTTACATTCACGATAAGAACTGCCCCTCAAGTAACTTCTGCATTTTTGAAGCTATGAGAAGGTGATTTGATGCCTACAGAGAAGGTGCAACCTTGAGTGTTTACCAAACAAATAGCTATTAGTAATGCAGGAGTGTATCCTGCTGATGTTGAACTAAGTGTTGATGGCAATAGAACTATGTATGAGGATGTGGAGACAATAACTATTGAAGCACCTGTTGAAGAAACCAAAAGAATAATCACCTTGAACTATACTACCGATGATGCAAGAAAGAAAGCTGACTTGGTTTGGACATACGAATGAATGATAGAGTATTTTAAAATTAAGTACGGTACGGATAGAAACACATTGAGACTTTCTCTAACTACGAGTTCACCAAATGGTATGCTCGTACTTGCTGATCCTACTATTCCTTACTATGCACAGGTATATCCAGTAGATGAAAATGGTATAGTAAATGGTGAGCCTTCAGCGGTGATTACTATTGATCCTGTATTGCCTCCTGAACCTATATGTTGAAATGGGCGTATAGAGACATGAGAGCAATGTGATGATGGTAATGTTGCAAACGGGGATGGATGTGCATTGAATTGTACGATAGAGGTGGTTGTTCCTCAGCCTCCAGTAGCAGTTTGTGGAAATGGTGCGAGAGAAGGTATAGAACAATGTGATGACGGTAATATTATGAATGGAGATGGATGTAGTTTTGCTTGTCAGATAGAAGTAGTTACTCCAACACCTCCAGTATCTAGACCTATTGTGCCTACCTGTAACCCACAATGAATTACGCTGAGTTCTAAAAAAATGAACGATAAATACTATCTTGTTTGGGCTTCAGTGCCGAATGCAACAGAGTATATTATATATAGAGCTGATCAGGCTGTTCAAAATACACAACAAATGTCTGTTGTAGGTAAAACAACAGAGACTATGTTTGAGTATCCATTTGATCCATATGCCGAAACTGATAAGTGGGCATGGTATGCTGTAGAGGCTATATGTGTAGACAATGTGCAAAAACAAGTTGGAGATATGACGATGGTAAAGGTTGGTCCAGAAAAAACTATTTTAGTTATGGTTATGTTATTGATAATAGGATTTTCAGGATGGAGAATGATAAAAACATATTAGTGTGAACTTAGTTTAGTGATTGTAGTGTCCAAAAAACATTTTTTCACTTGCAATCTTTTTCCACTTTTGTATATATGTGTGTATTGACTTGAAAAAATACCCTGCAAAGGGGAGTAAAGTCTACAAATTTTTTTTCTAAAAACCAGTAACAGCAAGGAAAGCGTTACGTATAGTATGAATTATTTATGTACTTAATTATTTATAGCATGCCTACTATCAACCAGTTGGTAAAGAAAAGAAGAAAGCCAAACACAAAAAAGTCTAAGGCTCCTGCTTTGCAATATATTACAAACTCATTGAAGAACAACAAGCAAGTTAAATTGCCTGCTCCGTTCAAAAGATGAGTATGTCTAAAAGTGACTGTTACTACTCCAAAGAAACCTAACTCAGCGCAAAGAAAAATTGCAAAAGTGAGACTTTCAAATGGTACAGAAGTGATTGCTTATATTCCTGGTGAAAAACATACACTACAAGAGCATAGTGTGGTAATGATTAGAGGAGGTAGAGTAAAAGATCTTCCCGGTGTGAAATACCATGTAGTGAGAGGTGTATATGATACAAATCCAGTAGAGAATAGAAAACAAAGTAGATCAGTATACGGAACAAAGAGACCAAAATAATAAATAGTATATAGAGTATTTTATTATATTATGTTCTAGTTATCATGGCTAAAAAATTTAAGAAAGCGAATTTATTTGCTTTGCCGTCAACGAATGATAAAGTTGAAAAATTTATCAATTATATCATGTTAGACGGGAAAAAGAATATAGCTAGAAAAATTTTCACAGACACATTAGCAGAAATTAAAAGAAATGGACATGTAAATCCAACTGCTGTATGGGAAGCTGCATTAGAAAACGCAGCGCCTCATGTTATGGTGAAATCAAAAAGAATCGGAGGTGCTGTATATCAAGTACCTGTTGAAGTGCCTACAAAAAAGAGATTTTTCTATTCTGCAAAATGGCTTATTGATTTCTCAAGAGCAAAGAAGTGAAGTCCAATGTATTTGAGACTTGCTGAAGAGCTTTTAGCTGCCTACTCTGGACAAGGAACTGCAGTGAAGAAGAAAGAAGATACGCATAAAATGGCTGAAGCAAATAAAGCATTTGCATACTTGGCTAAATATATCAAATAATAGATCTAGTCTTAGATTGCCTCTTACTTTACATTTAACCTTAATGGTATGCCTACAAGAAATCAATCTGGAAAACCAGAACACACACATCAAAATCCCAACAGAAAAAGAAAAAAGTCTGGGAAAAAATATGAAAAACTTTTTCAACATTGTAGAATGTTGAAAAGAAGAGAAGAAAGAGACGGAATGACTGCATGGCTTGCTAATGCATGGGAAAAAGTTGAAAGAAAAATGAAGAAATATAGTATTACTCAAGCTATGGTCGATAATCACTTAAATAAATAATTTGTTTATATTATTACATCCCCTTTGTCATGACAAGGTTAAAAACAATTGCTAGAAAAAAATTGAGACAAGCTCTAATTAGAGTAAAGAAAGTTGTTGTTATGGATATTAGAAAACAACTAGATCAGCAAAGAAAATGGAAAGCTGAAGTAGTTAAAAGAAAAGGAAATAACTAATTTTCAATCACTGTATCTGTTTTGTTTGTTATACTTGACGATTTATGAATACTAAAAGACTAAAAGAGTTTAGAGTTTCTGAGGGATACCATATTCTTCCTATCAAGCCTGGTATGCAACTTGAATTGCATGAAGAAGTAGGTGATGATACCAATAAAAGAACATGGAAATTCAAAGGTTTGGTATTAAAGGTAAAAAAACCAAATCATCCTGATGGTACATTCACTATTAGAGGGAAAACAGCTGGTCATACGATTGAAAAAATCTATCCGTTGTCATTTCCAAAATTCCAAAAAGTAATTCTTTTGGATGAATACAAAATTAGAAGAGCAAAATTGTATTATATCAGAGAAAAAGTAGGTAAGGACGCGAGAATGAAAAGTGTTCTTCAAAAAGAAGAAAAGAATATTGATTTGTTAGCTCTTGCTCTTGCTGAAATTGAGGCTATAAAAGCTGCATATGATGAAGCAAATGCTCCAGAAACTGTATCTGAAACAGTGCCTGAAGCTCCTGAGACTACAGAAGTTGAAACAACTGAAGAACAACAAGAAGAATCTCAAGAATAATTATCTCTTATTTATCTCTTTGTAATTTCGTCTGATGAAATTAGCTGTAGATCCACGTGACGTTGTATGAAAAAAAGTAAAACATCTAAGAAAACAGTCTAAAGTACCTGGTGTTATCTATGGTAGACATCTTGATACTCCGATATCTATTGTGTTTGATAAGGTTGAGTTTGTGAAAGCATTCATGGCTGCAGGAAATAGTACTCCTATTGTTCTTCATGGTGAATGAATTGATCAATTGGTGATGATCTATGATGTACAATATCATCCAGTGAGTGATCATGTTTGGCATGTAGATTGTCTTGCTGTAAATAAGGACGAGAAGACAACTGCAGAAGTACCTGTTGTATTGGTTGGTGAATCTCCATTTGAAAGTGATAATCTTGGTAGAGTTCAACTTATTAGACCTAGATTGGAAGTGGAAGCGTTACCTCTAGATCTTCCTCATCATATTGAAGTAGATGTGTCTAACCTTACTGAAGAATGACAGGTTCTTCATATATCAGATATAATTGTTGATGAAAAAGTAACTCTTGTAGATGATGCATGATTGACAGTAATAAGTACTGTTGCTTTCTCTGAAGAGGTTGAAGAGGAAGAAGTTGAAGTCGAAGAAGGTGAAGAAGGTGAAGAAGGTGCTTCGACTGAAGAAGCTGCTGAATAATATCTCTACATATTTATTTATTACCTAGTTACTCATGGCAAAAGTATGTGATGTATGCGGAAAATGAACTGCTGCTGGTCAAAATAGATCTCACTCTATGAGAGCAACAAAAAGAACATTTAAACCAAATATACAAAAGAAGAAAATTCAACTTGCTGATGGATTTACTGTTCAAGTGAAGTTGTGTACAAAATGTTATAAAACATATAGAGTACCAGCATAAATTTCCATATAGGTGAGCAGGTCTTGCCTTTATGGGCCTTTAGCTCAGTGGTAGAGCAACGGCCTTTTAAGCCGATGGTCCCGGGTTCGAGTCCCGGAGGGCCCAAAGTTTTGGGAATAATATCTGAGAATATCCCAAAATTCCCATAGATAAACAAAAAAACGAGGTTTGTAAGCCTCGTTTTTTTGATAGTACAAATCTTTGCCGAGCACGATCTTTAATAATATTATTTTTATATCTGCATCTGCATTGCTGTTATACCATACATAGAAGCTATTAAACAATTTTAGTAATTTTTCAGTGGGTTCGTAAAAACTCCTATTACTCAATCATAATAGTTACGTTGATTATTTAATATCTTAGTCAAGAATACTAGTATAACATAAATGATTAATATAGTTGGTTTTTAGGGAAATAAATCTTATTATGCTTTTGAATTATATATTTAATCTAAGATAAAATGAGCGAGAAATTTTCTATTAAAGTTATGTTGGAAAATTGGCAGGGTAGAACTATCTTATGCTTATTTTTAACGATATACATACTATATTTTTTATCAGCACTTATGTTGGTATGTAGAGTCTCTATAGATATTTTATTAGATAAGTCTGCGTTTGATATCTCTGAGTGAAAAGCGATTCTTTATGTTCTATTTATAGGTCATATTTTATACGTGGTTAGTAATCCTAAGTTACTAAAGTCAATACTTAAGTATGATAAATTTGATAAAATATTCTATCTTTCTTTGTTTCTATCGATGATGATAGTGACGTTTTTCTGATATTTTAGATGATACTAACAAAATTATTTATCTCGTGAAATAATAATGGTTAATAAAAAATATACGCAAAAACAGATAGAAAGTACCGCTAGTATATTAGACTCCATCTTTCAAGTAATAAAAAACTATTGATTAGAGATTTGATCGAACCTAAAAGATCTACGAGATGTTTTTGCTAAAAACATAGTTGGTTGATGATTAGCAAAATCTATAGCAACTTTAACCGTAATTTGACTAATTTTCATTCCAATGCTATTAACTTATTATAATTGATTTACGAATCTAAGCCTCTATATATCTAATATATTATATCATGAGGATAAAATTATTAAAATAATAAATGATCATAATGAATCAGTGAGAGCTTTCTTCAATATACATAATGAAAAATATTGAGTAGATTGTGATTGGCATAGATGAGTGAATGTAGATTATAATATGGCTAACATTCGATGAACTAAAACGAAACCAGGAAAGTGATGTATCAAAGATTCGCTTGTTAAGATTTATCCAGTTTCTATATGAGATCTAAGAGAGGACTGAAAGCAAAATGTTATGATTTCATGAAAGGCTGTTTTTTTAAAAACAGAAAAAGATAATACCTTTAAATCAGTTTGCTACGTTGATTATAATCTATGGAAAAATATAAGCTGGGAAAAATGATATTGGAAATTTAATCCTTTTGACAATCAAGAGTGTTTTCCTAATAAAGTTAGGTTTGAGCAGGAATACTATTATTAATCACGCGATGTTTAGAAATTTAAATTATTCTTTACATCATAGCAATCATGTCATGAATTCGAGACCAACATATGGAAAAATTAATGAAATATTAAATATGATAGTATGAAAATGTGTTGATGATATAAGAGAATGAAAAGTACTGTCTGTAGATGATATAACTTATTTAAAACGAATGAAAGAAAATGGATATATAACAGATACTTATGCTGATGAGGTTAAAAAGGAGGGGGAGTGAATGAATTGAAGCAGATTTGCTACAGTCTATAAATTATGAAGAGAATGAAAGTTGTTTTCATTAAAATATAATGATCATTTATGATTTAATAAAATTGAATATTTTGCTAAAGATTATCCTTTTTTAATACCTTTGCTAACTTGATTTATTTGAGGAGTGTTATCGTCAGTACTAATTAATTATATTCTATATCATTATTAAGCTGCTGACTCTCAGACTATAAGATCAATCTTATATTGCGACTAAATTCTTTAATAAGAGTGTATTTAAATTATTATAAGACTCTCTTAATCCAATTAAAGTATCTTGTTTATAACTCATCCCCCTTAGCCCAAAACTTTGAACTTAACTTATAGAAATATATAAAACACTTCTTCGGGAGTGTTTTTTTTGATAATTCTAGTTATACTATTGCTTTACTAATACTGTTGTTTGTGTATGTTTGTATTAGTTTTTTTATTAGGAAGTATGGTGTAAATATTTTATATGATATAAAATTGATCATGAAATGACTTCAATCTTTTCAATGGCATCGTAAACCTTATTGGTTTAAACGTAAATCCTATTGATGGTGATGGTATCCAGTAACTTGGCAATGATGGGTAGTGCTCATCTGTTTTGTTGCGCTAGCAATACTTTGGTCAACAACGCTTCCAGTCTCAGAAGCTGAATTTGCAACATATACATGGAAAGAACATATGAGTATGTATGTACCATTTGTTTGTATGATACTAGGATTAGTGATAATTTGTTATATGAGAGGCGAAAAGCTTAGATGGCAATGGTGAAAACAAAAGTAACCATACGATAGAATATAGATACTATGTATGAATATTGAATTTCATATAGTCACAATTATTTAACATACTTGATATTATATATGCTCATTTGTCCTCTATGTACTACTTTATTAACAAAAAATGCTACCTCGTATGTATGTCCTCATTGACATAGTTTTGATATTGCTAAACAATGATACGTAAATCTCCTTGTAGGAAGCAAGAAAGTATGAGATGACCATATGATGCTGAAAGCGAGAAAAGATTTTCTCGAGACTGAATTATATCAGCCATTGATTGATTATGTTGCTACACATATTAAAAATAATAAAAGTGGACTAACTATTGCTGATATAGGTTGTGGTGAATGATGGTATATGCGTGCATTGCAAACAATAAGAGATAATAGCGATGATACATATATTGGTATGGATGTCTCCAAAGATGCAGTAAAACTTGCGGCGAAACAAACCTTATGAATATTTGCTGTGTGAAACGCATATGATATCCCTCTCCAAGAAGAAAGTGTAGACGTGTTGATTTCTATTTTTTCACCTTGGAATGAAAAAGAAATGTATAGATGTGTAAAAAAATGAGGTATTGCTCTTGTCGTATCTCCAGGAAAAGATCATCTGTATAGATTTATTGAAATGATTCGAGACAATCCACACAAGCATATAACTAAAACTGCACAAGAAAATTTTTCTCTTCTTTCTATAGAACACACACAAGAGGTATCTATTGACCTTCATCTTTCACGAAATAAAACGATACAAGATCTTTTTAAGATGACTCCATACTACCGAAAAGCACCGAAAACAAAGCAAGAAAAGATACTAGCGCTTGATGTATTAGATACTAAGGCACACTTTGCCATTGATGTATTAAAGAAAGCCTAGAATTATTATTTGCCAATGACTATTTCCATTTGCATTCTCAATTTTTTCCACTATAAAAGAACAAACGTTCCTTTATAATATATATCATGTTATGTGAAAAACATCATTATTTTCTTTGTATCTTGGTCGCTTCAAAAAATTCTATTTCAAGCATCGTATTATTCCTTCTATGAGTCAGTGTATGGAAGTTATTGGTGTGCACTCGAAAAGTGTAGTTCATCGTTTTTTTCAACAAATGATAGATGATGGATATCTAGAGAAAAAACAGGGGGTGTATTATCCAGCAGACAAGTTAGTGTCACTACCTTTGTTTGATTCGGTACGTGCAGGATGACCTACTGAGGCTACACAAGTAGAAGCTGAACTTGTAGGGTTAGAATCATATTTAGTTCGTGATCCTGATCATACTATCTTACTTAGTGTTGCATGAGATAGTATGATAGATGCATGATTGCACGAATGAGATATGCTTGTTGTAGATACACATATGAAAGAAAAAGAATGAGATATAGTTATTGCTCTTGTTGATGGTGAATATACAGTAAAGACACTCTTGAAAGACAATAAAAAAAACTGGTTTCTGCAACCAGCTAACGAGAAGTATGAAGATATATATCCTACAGAATGACTTATGATTTATTGAGTAGTTGTTGGATCGTTTAGAAGCTATCTATAATTACTCATGTTCTATATCTATTAGTAATGCATCAGTAAATCAAAATCTGATAAGTTCTTCTTGCGTTAGTCGATGTACTTCATCTGCTGTTGCGTTATCTAACACAAACCAATAATACTCTTCTGAAACTCATATGTTCTCATAAAATGTTAACCAAGGAATATGATAATTACTTGTTTTTGGTAATTTTCATCCATCTTTGATTCCGTCATATCTTCGAGAGTGAACACCAATACTTGCTCATGAGTAAATGTTTCTTGTTGTTCATGCGAACAAAAAGTCTACTCCTCATGAGGCAATGAATCATTTCGGCCCAATTTCCACGATAATATCTTTGTTACGAAGATATTGAATTGCTTTAAAATTTGTAAAATCATCAAAAGAGCCAGGAACATATACTAAGATGATTTTTTCTAGATTTGGGCGAACATCTAAGAGTTCTTTTGCTTTGCTATATATTGTGTGGTCAATTTTACCATACATGTATGCAGTATTTCAATCTACTTCGAATCGTGCTGGTTTGTCATATGCTTTAATAATCTCCAATTCTCGTTCCATATTGAGCATTTTGAGGATAGTTTTATTTTTATTATTTTTCATGGTATCTACCATATCAAGCAGATCATGTCTAATATAACTCAAGGGGATATTATTTTTTTTGCTATAGTCGTGGAGCGCTTCTAATGCATCAGGTATACGTTCTTGAAGATTTGTTTGTGCATAACTGACTCATTGAACATGTATGAGAAATACATATATGCACAATCACAAGAATATTTTTTTGATCATATACTTAGTAGATAATATTAAAAATTATACCTATAATACCAATAATAATAGCTATAATTCCAAATGGAACTTGGATGACTACAAGCATATTATAGATATTTTGTGTTTTTTCTTTTGCATCACTTTTCTGAGTCAAAATATATTTTGTAACTAGTCATCGACTAAGTACAAATCATAATATAAACTTTGTAGCCAAACCTGCTAGTGCTAATATTCAAAAGAAGATGCTTCACTTTAGTAATGCAATAGTACTCCCTATATAAAAAAGATCTATCAATCATAAAATCAAGAGTATCATTCACACGAATCATTGGTATGGGATAACTTTATCAAATTCATCTTTTAGGTGGGGAGCTTGCGAAATAATAAGTCCATAACATCACAAAAGACCTCAGACGATAAGCATAAAAGCGGTGAACATGTTTTCTTGAAAAAATAAAGTACTACTTTGAACTTACTTATTTTATTTGACCGTACAAGGGAAAGAAACTGTAGACTATATCATAGTATGCTGAAATAGTTTTGTCTAATCCTTGTGGTTTTTTCATCATGTTTTGTGTAAGTATCCCTTCAAATTTAAATAATTCTTGTTCAAGTTTTTTACCTAATGTTTGAAATTGATCAGTTTCCACACAATTGATGTCAGCGTTCAATTCTCTAAACGTTCGAAAATCTTCCTTATGTATTGAATAAAATCTTCTGAACATTTCTCATCATTTAGTTTTCAATCATTTAATTTTGTCAGTTATATAGGTGCTAATAAGCTCTTGTATTTGTATGATATCCTCACTATCTAGGTGAGCAAAAAATTGACCATACACAGGATGTGCTTGAAGGTCAGTAAAGTATGGAACTTTTTTGTTTTGCGTATCTATATTTTGAATAATAATACGAATTTGGTCTAAGTCTTTTGCTTCCATAAGTATATATGTAATAATAGTATAAAATATTAGATAATTGCTTGCTCCTGAAGTTTTTTGATAAGCGTTTGGGTATGTTCTTTTTTGCAAATGAGGAATATCTCTTGGGCAGTTCATCATTTTTTCATATGTAATTTTAGACCAGCGTGAGTAGTATAAGAAAAACTAATATGTTTTTTACTTGTTCATTGTTGTTTTCTTGAAATTCTTCATGGAATGATTCTTTTTACTTCATCAATTTTACTAATATGTTCTAATGTTTTAGTAAACTCTTTGAGATGATGATGTTCCATTTTTATTTTTCCTTTTTGGTATTTCATGATAGTAGAGACATAAATGAAGCAAAACATAGACATGTTGTTATCTATTTCAAATAGATATCTATTTTTTATTGTTACTTTTGTAGATTATAGTCTATACTTAGGGAGCTTGTGTAACATTGATTTTATTATTTTTCTGACTTTTTAGGGCTTCTTTAGGTAAATAATCAACTTCATATTCTGAGTATAGTGCTTCAATGCTCTATAGCTATTTTTCGATCTTGTGTCATTCCCATAGAGCATATCGGAAGTGAGTTTATAGAGCAAAGTTCTCTTAGTTGTTGAAATATACCACTGGTTTTGCTACTGTTTCATTGTTTTCACATGCACATACATCATTGCAGATGAAGGTATGGATACTCTGAGAAAAGTACTATCGCTGCAGGAATATCTCAGATCATAAATCAATATTTTTGATCTTCTTGATTAATGTTTACTTGTAATAGTATATCAATATCGCGTTGTTGTTTGTTCGTTTCTTTTCCTAGTTTATGTATCAATTTATTAGAATCTACAGATTGAATCATGTCAAAACAACTGACTGCTTGAGCTACTTTATTGCTTTGTAGATGACCTATCATATGATAGGTATAGGTGCCATGTAAGCATTGTTTTTTTTGGAGTGCGACTTGAACTTTAGATTCTGCAATATGAGAGATACCTAAATCTATGCATAGTTGAGTAGTAGCTAGATCTTGATATTTCGTGACTGCAACAAGAGTTCAGGCTCGTTTATGTTTTTTGAAATATGAAGTGAATGAGTTTAGATTTTTTTGAATCGTAGTAGTAGTGGACATAGTATGTGGAATGTAAAATTGAAGATGTATACTTTCTTGATTCGACTTCGTTTTTGCATATAGTCATGCTATATTTATTTGCTGTATACATATGCTTGATTTTTGAGGTATGCTTCTTGGGGGGATAGTGTTGTTTTGACTATGAATGTATATTACGAGATGGTATAGGATATTGGATAAACCTTGAAAAGATGTTCCAAAAAGAAAGCCTGTTCCTACTTTACAAGGAGTGACGCTCATTGCAAGTTTTTTTGCATTAGGCTATGTCCGATATCCACAGTATATGACTTTTTCATTTGCAAACCCATTTTTCTGACTGCTTCTTGGAGGGTTGTTGATTGCTGCATTGAGTTTTATAGATGAGTTATGATTGATACTAGATAAGAGATTTCGTGTCTCAGCAGGAGTGAGATTGTTTGGGCATGTTGTAGCTGCATTGATTGCTTTTTATGTTAGCTGAGTTGGTATTACACATTTTCAGTTACCTTGAGGAGTGATGTTGGAATTTGGGTTGTTTAGCATATTATTGCTTACTGTAGCTTGGTATCTTATGTTTGTCAATGCAATTAACTGGTTTGATGGTGTGTATGGATTAGCATCATGACTTTCTAGTATAGGATTTTTTACTATTGTGTTACTCATAGAGTTGGTTGTCTTTGCCCAATACCCAGATATGTCATCACAAAGAGCATTGTTACTTGAATGAGTATCAAGTATGGGAATGTTGTTGGGAAGTCTATCGCTGATTGCTCTAGCTATGGAATGGAAACCGTTTTGATTGCTAAGAGATGTAGGAACTATGTTTCTTGGATTTTCACTGGCATATTTGGCCTTATTGTGATGAGCAAAAATTGGTATCATGATTGTAGTCCTTGCATTACCGTTGTTTGATGCAGTGCGAGTTATTATAGACAGATTACATAGAAGAAAAAAACATCCATTCAAATGAGATTATTCACACTTACATTATAGATTGCTGGCGTTATGACGAAATAGAAATGAAGTGAGAGTAGTATTGTTGTGATTGTCTGTGTGTATGTTAATATTGATGTTATTGCTGGATGATGATAGGATGGCAAAGGTAATTGTTTTCGCTTTAGTTGCATGTATATTTTTTGGAGTGAATGGTTATATGTATCGAATAAAGTGACTTGATGTAGAGTATGCACCTAACAAAATAAAAAAACTAAAAAAAGCTCATAAAAAGAAATAATACTACACGCAAGAAAAGACTATATTTTTTCTCATATATTTCCCATTCATAGCTATGAAAGATATCACGCAAGCATTAAAAAAACGTTTAGCTCAGAAATGAATGTCCAAGTTGAGTATTGGAGCTTTTTTGGTGCATCAGGCAAAAAAACAATTGAAGTATCCTGAGTTGAGTACATGATATGTAAAACACAATATACTATTTTTGAAACTTGATCATCGTGAAGATAAAACGAGTTTGTTTATGAGAAAAAAAGACATTATGCAATGATTGCAGAGGTCTTTAGATGAGTTGTGATATGTGTATATTTTGAGGGATATAAGGTTGTAATATGTATTGACATATGTATATATTGTTTATTTATATTTTATTGTCTATTTTGTGTAATGACTTTTTCTTGATGAGAAACAAGTAGTGTACATTTGTCTCCTGAGGATTATCAAGGAATCCTTCTAGAGCAAATACAAAAAAAGTGATTAGACAGATGATTGTCTGATGTGTCTCGCTTACAGTGACTTCTTACTACATTGACGTGTAGTGATTTTTTTTCTTGAAAACTACTGAGGTTGCCTAGAGAAATTGATAGAAACACTACTCGTGAGGAAAAAACTATAAGCAGTTCTCCATCTATTACGGATCATCAATCTGATGTACAAAAAATACAATTAGGTATAGAGTGGTATGAAAAATTTGCTAATCTAAAGCTTTCATGATGAACTGACATGGATGAGATAGTGACTGACTTTTGAATATATTTATGTGATCTTTTTCGTAGTACGAGTGAAAGCATGTATCCCTCGGAGCTGGTCTCTAATTCTAGAGAAGAACCTTTAGTTAAAACAAAAAAGTGATGAAAAGTAAGGTATATGATACCTAAAATTTCTGGTCTATTTGGTAATTAATTTCTAATTCTTCAACATTTTCCATAACAAAACACACACCTCTTTCCTAGGAATAGCTTTACGTATATATCACCAAGATGAGCTAATGATGAGCTCCCTTACAAACACATCGACATATGATTGTCGCCACGCACTTCAGACACTATCTTGGGTCTTATAGAAGATCCTTCCTAGTAATGCTAACAGCTCTTCTCATTTCAGATTTTCATACGGGAAAATATGTGAACCATTTCATTTCATGATGCCGTATTTCTGAAGTCTTTGTAAGGCCGGCAATAGCTCTGTATCATCAAGAGGTCTATCTTCATAGTCAGTGTATGTGGGGTGAGCTATAGGAAGAGAAGTATATTTATTCTCTTGTTGTAGAACTCTGTCTAGAAGCAATGCCATTTCATATCTCAATAATGTCTTTTCAGGGAATGCTTTTTGTTCAAATCATTTAATAATTCATTTTTTATATAATCGTATAAGCGCTTCTTGTTCTTGTGAATCTAGAGGTAAATCTGTGAAAGGCATATGGTCTTGATACTTTCTAAGATAAGCAAATGGATCTATAGTGTGTTGTTTCATTTTTTCATAGGTATCGTGTCGCATAGGATGAAAAGGTGCAGACGCTTTGTCTACTTGGAGATGGAGATGGTATTGGGTACTATTTCATGTGCTTCCACATCTTCAGATACGAGTATCTGGAGTAACTATTTCTCACATACTGACATCAATAAATTCTAGATGCTCGTAGCAACAAAAATAATTGTCTATAGTTTTCACTACAACACAATTTCATTCATTTTTTGCTGATCAATCTCGATGTTTGACACGAACAACGGTTCAGTTCACAAGACCTAAAATAGGAGTTCCACTTGGGAGCATAATATCGATACCTACATGTTCTTTACCTGCGTGTTGGTTCCAGAAAAAATAGTCACAGGCATAGTGAGTAGGTATGAGTAATTTTAGGGAGATAAGTAGTTGTGCGCGGGTATATGTATTTCATCACAACATGACAGGCTCCTGCAAATCTGAATGAGCTGGTAGACTGCTGATATGTCTTGCGTCAAGATCTCCATAACGTTTCACAAAACTATAGTGAAGTACATCTATTATATCATCTAATGGAACCCAGTCTTGCGTGTCTAGATCATCATACGAACTAGACATGATATTGCTGTAGTTTTCCAAACTAAACAATGGTATGAGCATAGGAATAAGATATATAAAATGATCTGGTGCTGCTTTACTATATTTTTGGGTTTGTATATACTTAGTTATAGAGAAATGAGTTTACTTATACTGCGTATACTGCTGATTTTATATCTAGCCAAAATCACTCATGTGGATATACTCAGGACTTTATAGATCGATCTAAGTGTACTAGGTGGTGGAGTAGATGGTGAATATTTTTTTTATTTTTTACTAAACGATCTATGTGTTTGTATTGTTTTGCTACTGCGAAAGGGTGAAGCTTGACTATGGATGCTATCTCTTTAGAGCTACGAACTCATTGTTCATGAAGGTCGATCATTTGTATGACTAGTTTCAATCCTCGATAGAGCATTCATAGAAATTGAAAGGTGTCTTGGTGTTGTTGCTGTGCTTGGGTTATAAGTTCTAGTGCTTTATCTTTATTTGAAAATAAGTTGTCTAGTATTTTAAAACTATCTATTTCTCATTGATGAAAAACAATATCATGTATATGCGTATTGGTTAGAGTTTTTATTGCATGATACTCTGCGTATGCTTTGAGTTTATCGCATTCATTCGCAAGATTGAATAGGTGTGATCAACAAAGACTTACCATCATTTCTGCTTCAGGTGTATTGATCAATGATCAGAGTTTATGTTGAATAAATCATACTAGTTGCTTGTCTTTGAGTGGAGCATATGTTTTGACTTGTGAATTTTTGGAGAAAAATTTGTATGCTTTTGTTCTTTTGTCTGGTTTGTAGCTCACAAGTATGACAACAGTGTCAGTAGGGATCGTATTTCGATGTTCTATGAGATAGGATTCTATGGGTCAAGAAATGCTAGCTGATGTCTTGTTTGATGGTGTGCTATCTTTTGGGATACCATATATAATGACAAGTTTTTTCGTAGAAAACATACCTCAAGCGTATATTGCATTGAGGAGAGTTGCTTTATCTAGACTATCAGAGTTGAAGATAAATAATCATTGTTCTCCATATTTATCCAAAAATGCTTTTTTCCATGTGCGCAAATCTTGATGGAGTAAATAAGCTTCTTCTCACGTGAACAAAAAGGTGTTTGACATAAGCTAAGTGTAAAAAAAGATAGAGATTGTATATGATATATATAGATAATTTGTGGTGTTTTCCCATAGCAAAAAATACAAAGATATATATTACTGGTGCATTGTTATCCTTTAGTTGTGTACATCTAAATTAATGAAAATAGGAATTGTTTGATTACCAAATGTGGGGAAATCTACATTATTCAATGCGCTGACCAAAAATTATGCTGCAGATGCTGCCAATTTTCCTTTTTGTACTATTGAGCCAAATGTGGGTGTAGTAGATGTAAAAGATCCTAGAGTAGAAACGTTGGCAAAGATTTCTGGGACTGAAAAATTGATTTATGCAACTATTGATTTTGTAGATATTGCTGGATTGGTAAAGTGAGCAAGTCAGTGAGAATGACTTTGAAATCAGTTTTTGGCAAATATTAGAGAAGTGGATGCGATTGTTCAGGTGGTTCGTCATTTTGAAGATGATGATGTGGTGCATGTAGAATGAGGTCCTGATCCGTTGCGTGATGTAGAGATCATCAATACAGAGCTAATTATAGCGGACTTGCAAATGATTGAAAATATAATGCAGTGACTTCAGCGCAAATTAAAATCAAATGATCCGTCTGTAAAGAGTCTGTATGCGATTCTGGAAAAGATGAAAGGATATTTAGAGGCAGGGAAGTTAGCGTATGATATAGCAGATGACTTGTCAGATAAAGAAAAGGAACTTTTAAAGTCATATAACTTTCTCACATACAAACCATTTATCTATGCTCTAAATGTCTCTGAAGGGAATTTGGCTGCTTGAGTATCGCTTATTCAAGAATATACAGAAAAACTTAACAAACCAGTAACTGTCGTGTGTGCAAAATTTGAATCTGATATCATGGAACTAGATGATAATGAAAAAGAGATGTTTGTAGATGAACTTAAAGAATGAAAAGATATTGTTCTTCCTACATTAGATGATTTGATAAAATTAGCATTCGATACGGTTGGATTGATGTATTATTTTACGACAGGAGTGAAAGAAACCAGGGCATGGACGGTAAAAAAATGATCTACGGCACCACAGGCTGCAGGAGCTATTCATACTGATTTTGAACGTGGGTTTATCAAGGCAGATGTTGTAAGTTATCCAGACTTTGTTGCATGAAACTGATGGGCAGGATCCAAAGATAAATGAACCCTAAGACTTGAAGGGAAAACATATATTGTCAAAGATGGAGATGTGATGCTGTTTAAATTTAATGTATAAAAAAAGCCTCACAATGGAGGCGAAAAAAATGTTGTAATAAATAATCCTAACAATAGGAGTATTGCTCCTATATTGTAGTTTTTGAGTCTATTTTCTTGATCCCTGTTAGGTATGGGAAATATAAGGAATATGACTCCTGCTATTTTTAATGATATTCCTAAAAAGTAAATTTCCATTTTATACTAATTTTTAATTCAATTAGACAATAATTATATATTAATATATGTCAACATAATTTTGACACAGTATCTGATCTCTATATACTTATTATACAGCTATTTTTGGCTATATATACACATATGAGAGTGTTTTTACGTTGGTTATGATGATTGTTTCTAGTCTTTCTCACTGTGCTTATCTTAGCATATGCGAGTATTTTTGTTTTGTTCAATGATACAACAATACGCGAGTTACATGAAGATATACCAGGGTTGTGATATATATGATCGTTTTTGGGAACATATGATGTTGCCTATCTTGAGGATGATGTATATCAAATAAAACAACGCATATGATCGAACTTAGAAGGGTTTGAACAATGGAAACAAGCAGGTAATGGACCTATGATGCAAGACGGGTCATGGTTATCTCTTGCAGATAATAGATCATCTATTGCATTATATTCTCCGTATTGGGAATTTGTGTGAGAAGCTAGTGAGGATATAGAAAAATTGCAATTAATATATGCACATAAAGGAAGAGAGGTGACAAGAATTTTTGATATTCCTCTACAGCGTAGTAATGAACAATCATATTCATGGAAGTATGAGGTGCATCTATGAAGAGAGACATTATTCAATGGCCAAAACGAATACGTATTGGAAGCATCTTATGCAAATGGACGTGTTATAACTAGAAAAATCATATTAGACGTAGCCTATGAACGTATAAGTATTTGAGATACAAATATCTATCTTGATAGTTCATACATTCCGGCGAATGAAACACAAGACATTCTCTGGGCAGCATCAGATTTTGAAGGAGAAGAAACAAATTTTATGACGTACGGATGTGATCCTGATCAGCCTGCTCCACCCATTCTTATACAAAGAGCATTTCAATATTCTCATATACCAGCATGTCTAACCTTCTCTCTGGAAAAGGAATATATGCTTTGGTTTAAGTTTAAAGAGTATGTTGGTGACTCGTATACTTATGACATTATTTCACCTCAGGAAGGTATTCTTTATGGGGGATATCCATTGTTTGTAGTTGATATGCATACTTCATTTTATAATTTAGTATTTTTTGATCCTATAAAAAATCGACTAAAGAGTTTGTCAGCTCGTGGAGATGATTTGTCTTATGTCTTGGAAATTGTTTTTTATGATCTGTCTTTGAAACGTGAACTGGTTAGTATTTCACATGTTGATGGAGCTCAATTGATCGTAGAGAATGAAAAAGAAAAAATATTGTTGTATATGTATAAACAACGAGATAATTATAAATCTTTGACGTTTCCGGGTATGCGTTATCAGTTTTGGTTTCGTTGAAAGCAGATTAATCAATGACCAATGTATGATTTACCTCTGCGTATATACGCGCCACAACGTAGATATTGACCGACATTTACTTTTGATATTTCATTGGATGATACAATTTTATATATAGATGATGGGATCAAAAAAATGAGTTTTGATACGTTGCTCATAGGTAAAACAATTGAAGTAGAAGACGTAGAACATACCCTGAATCAGTCAGAAATCTGTTCATCAATTGACGTACATATATACCAAAATACACGCGGAGATGATACTTCTGATGCCAGAGCCTCAGATACACTACGGATGGTAGGTAAGTGAGTACACGCATCAAATATTGATATATATCATCATGAATCAAAAAAAACAGTTGCTGTAGAGCAATTGTTTCAATGACGATTTCATTATCGTATGAATCCTGAGAAAGGAACATTGTTGCCTGGTGAAAATACCTATTCTATTGATGTGCGTAATGCTCGTGGAACGAGAATATGCAGACTACAAAAAACAATAGTTGTACAATAATATTTATTCATTCTATACTACACATGAAGATTCTCTCAACATTTAATACAAATCTAGAAAAAGAACTGGTGCATGAATATCGTGTACAATTCGGGAAAGATAAGGTTATGTCTGTGCATAAATCTCGTTTGTTTTATCGAAAATATGTGGGTTTGCCGATTGCGTGATATAGTGTCTTATTTATCATTGCGATGTATTTTTTCTTTGTTGAAGATGTAATAGAGCCAGTTATGCTACGATCATTTGTGTGACTTTTTGGGTTATTGTGAGTTACGTTGTTTTTTAAGGTAACAAGAAAGTGGGTTGATTATAAAATGGATTTTCTCATTGTGACTCCAAAGGAAATTGCTAGGTATGATCAGTCAGGTATGTTCAATAGGCAGATAGAAAAGTTACATGCCGATAAAATTAAGTCTGTATCTATAAGTAAGCCATGATTTGTAAATAGTGTCTTTGATATTGGCTCTATAACATTTATGGCAGAATGAGATAATGAAAAAGGTGATATTACAATGGAGTTTGTAGATGCCGTAGAAGCTCAAGAAAGAAAAATAGTCCATGTGTTGGGGAAAGATAAAGTATAGATTATTGTTTTAAAAAAAATGCCAGACAGAAACTGTCTGGGCTTTTTTTGGGCATGAAGTTTATTTTTTGAGTTTTGAATATTCTTTGGCTATCTCTTTGATTAGGTGTTCTGAGAGATTTATGTTCAGTACGTTCTCGATGAGTATAGGCTTTTTCCCTAGGATAACTAGAATTAGTAGACCTACTGGTCCAGTGAGTCCAATTATAAACCAGATGAACCTTGCTCTATTGAATGCATGAGCTATTGCTGACACAATCAACGCAAATGAAAACCAGACTACTTTGAGGAATTCTGATAGACTAGCCAGTTCTAAATTTACTATCATTGTTTTATTTTAATTTAGTGTTATTTAACATATAAGCATTATTTACGATAAGTCAACAATAGTTAATGTAGATTTTTTTTCTTTTTTTAAATACATTTATTGATATACTATTGTTATTTAATAAGCTATACTAATATGTGAAAAGTAATAAAAGAAGAAGAGTCTCAGGTAAAAAGAGCGTTTGTTATAGAAATTATTCCAGACGCAAGAAACAAAGACTTAACTCGTCAAAAACACGAGGAGCTTTTGCAGTTGATAGATACGCATGGTAATATAGAAGTAGTTGATATGTTCTATCAGCATATAGATCCATTGTATAAAACATATATTGGGACTGGAAAATTAGAGGAGTTGAGAGAAGAAATGCTTCGTCAGGATGTAGAGTTGCTTATCATAGGAAATATTTTGAAATCCGCCCAGGTGTTTAATGTTAATGAATATCTTCGTACGGGAGATACAAATACACAAGAAGAATCACCTCTCCAAGCTTGGGATCAAATTGATCTTTTGTTAAAGATTTTTGATTTGCATGCACAGTCTAGTGAAGCAAAATTACAGATTGAACTCGCAGCTATCAAACATATGGGGCCACGTATTTTTGGTATGGGTATGGAGTTGTCTAGACAATGATGATGAATAGGGACGTCTGGTATTTGAGAAACAAATACTGAGATTATGCGTAGGCATTTGCAAAATAGAACTATGCAAATCAAAAAAGAACTCAAACAATATGCTCAAGTAAGAAAGGTACATAGAGATGGAAGAAAAAAACGTTATCTACCTACGGTTGGGCTTGTAGGGTATACCAACGCATGAAAATCAACAATCATGAATGCGCTGACTAATAAATGAGTCTATGTTGCTGATAAATTGTTTGCTACCTTAGGGACAGATGTGTGACAACTATATATTCCATCTATGACAGGTAAATGAACAACTATATTGATCAACGATACTATTGGATTTATCCGTGATTTGCCGCCCGCGTTATTGGAGTCATTTAGATCTACTCTTGAAGATAGTGTAGAAGCTAGTGTCTTGCTTCATGTAGTTGACGCGTCCGACCCTCTGGTTGAAGATAAAATACGTGTTGTTGATGAGATACTAGATAGTATTGGTGCTGTGCAAGAAAGGATAGTTGTATTTAATAAATGTGATGTGCTACCTGAACCAATTTCAGAGGATAAAGATATTGATCAGGCACAAAACTTAGATTATAAAGAACAATTGAAAGAGATGATATGAGATAAAGCATACATGTTTGTGTCTGCAGTTACAGGTGAATGACTCGAAGACTTGAAAGAACTGCTAGTAGAGAAGACGAAGTGGGGATAAATATTGCATGTTTGGTTTACTCGGTGTAGTTGTCTATTATTTTATATCCTTCATTACCAATAATAATATTTTCTATTACTTCAGGATCATTTTGTGAGATTATATTAGAAAAATTTTTTGGATGATCAATTTTTGCTCTTATTATCAAGAAAGGATTAGCAGCATGTACTATTATATATCTTTCTTCGGGGTTATTGAGCATAGCTTCTAAGGTGTCTTTATGATTTTTATAGCAATCCACAATTGAATCTACTATATACGCATCTATAATAGCTTCTTTGTATAGAGGTTCTGAAATCATCTGTGTGTATGCTTCTCTGTATTTTTCTTTCTTTCTCACTGATAGTATTCACAAAGGATCATTGCATTGAGCGAGTATACTAGCTTCATTTCTTGATTGTAATATTTCCAATGTCTCTTCTGGATCATTTTATAATAGAAGGATCATTCACAAAGGACTTTTTGCTGTATGTATCATTCATACATTTAATTCATTGGAAAAAAGTTGCGATAAAAATTCTTCATCAATCATTTTTAAGTCATAGTTCATGTTTAACAATACTCTTTTTGTTATATAGTCTTCATCTATCTTTTGAATTTCTTCATCTATAAGCACTGAGAGAAAATCTTTGTTAGTATTT
>Ga0307934_1000181_pt1 | contig 51510 bp, 42 predicted proteins | sample OrgLakmetageno90_FD_201838 | JGI IMG/M metagenome (GOLD analysis project Ga0307934, IMG submission 201838) | Saline water microbial communities from Organic Lake, Antarctica - #90 | ecosystem: Environmental > Aquatic > Non-marine Saline and Alkaline > Saline | place: Antarctica: Organic Lake...
TGCCGGCAATGCTTCGTTACCCGCTGCCTGATCGGCCGTCATAGGCGTCAGGACGGTATCGCGCCCAAGGAAGTTCATCAGTCGACCCAAGGGCACCTGTGTACGCCCTTGTGCTGATCGTGATACACGACTGGTTGAAACCAGACCCGGTAGATTGGGTACGCGCTCAAACCCTTCCTTCTGGCGAATAATGTCCAGTTGGTGATCGGGAATTGATTCAACGTGCAAGGGTGACGTGACAATCAACACCGGTGAGCCATTAAAATCGGTCAAATCCAGATAGCAATTGAGGTCACGGTTATCGGGCCAGAGGAATTGGCTGTCTGCACCGCCCTGGGGCAAATCGAACAGCGCATCCGGGTAGTGACGTGCGACCACCTCAATAAAGGCACGACTCTTCACACCATCCGCATCATTGAATTTATAGACATTGGGTACCGGCTCAACACCATCCCTCAGCGCCTGCTGAGCATTGACGCCACGCTCATTCATCTCTGCCAGTATGCCCGCCGCTTCGCCCGCTGGCGCTTTGAAAAAAAGCTCCGCTGACGTACCACCTGAATCAACGCGAGCCTTGAATTCGAACCCGTGCCTTGCCGTCAGGTCGGGGGATTGGGGAATGACAGAAATAATATCGCGAGCCGCCATCAGCATGTCCTTTGGTCTATTTGACTATACAAACAATTTATATCATCATCTTGCAATATGCAACCCATAATGTGCTCTAACCCGCCACTTGAGGACAACTTAATGAGCTACACCGACCAGGCCAGACCCGCTGCAAATGGAAAGATCGCTCAAAGCTCTATTGATGAACTCAACGGCATGCTTTATGAATTCATCACCGGTCCACTGGGCAAAAAAGCTCGCGGTGATGGCAAGGCCGGCGAGTACACCTGCCCATGCCCATTACCCAGCCACGACGGAGCCGACAAGAATCCCTCATTTTCATTAAATGGCTCTGACGGAACCTGGTATTGCCATAAAGAAGGGCAAGGCGGGAACACATTAGACCTGGCCGCTAGAACGTATGGCTTAACACTAAAGAATGACTTCAGAGACGTGGTTGAGCGACTTGCCCGTGATCTGGGTGTGATACTCGAATACGAACAGTCACGTCCGGAAGACAAGAAGCTGGCTGAGCGTAAAACACAGGCCTATCGCGTCATGGCATTTAGCAACGACCTGTATAAACGCGCACTGGATGTGACGTTCAATCAGGCAACCCAATACAAGCAGGAGGGGATTCCTCACAGCAAGTGGGACAGCGAAGCCGCTGTGTTTCTGGATACGGATCTTGGCTTAACCCGAGAAACCTGCGAAGAGCTCACCATGGGTTATGCACCGACCGATCCCCGGTTCTTGTATAAAAAACTGTCCGAAAATGGGCCAGATACACTGCGATCAGCTGTGGATGCAGGCCTCATCAAGTTGACAAAAGCCAACCGAGATACCATTGCAGACCCCGTGTTCGACAACGCCACAACGGAACAGCTTAATGATCCAAAAATCTGGCGCGACACCTTTATCAATCGGGTGATGTATCCCATCAAGGACTACAAGTCCGGTAACGTGTGCGGCTATACAGCCCGGACAGTAGAAGCTGACCCAAAAGGGCCAAAATACATAAACTCCAACGAAAACGTCATTTACTCCAAAAGCTCGGCTTCTGCACTGATCGGGCTTCACGAAGCACAGTATGGCCACGATAGCTGGCGGGACAAGACGGGAAAACTCAAGGCCATCGCGCTCGTAGAAGGCCCGAAAGACTATGCCCGCTCCGCCTCTTTTGGCGTGCCCGCCATATGCACCAACGGCATCCGGATCTCAGACCCGCAGATTAAAGCGATCATGCGCACAGCCAACGAAGTCATTATCGGCTATGACAATGATCAGGCGGGGCGTGACGCGAAGATCAGGGTATGGGAGTCATGGTTGCAGCACTCTGACGAAGTTCGAGTCAGTCAGTTGGTAATTCCAGAGGACAAGAAAGACCCAGGTGATATGAATGCTGACGACTTTAAGACGGGTATTCGTAACCGGATGGGCGTTGCTAAAACCATTGCCTCTTATGTCCAAGAGTTCTCCGGGTATGATCAGTTCATTGACTCGAATGATGACAAACGCATATATGCTATGGAGCTGTCTGAACGGCTTCTAAACGCAATGCCGGAAGGGGTTTTCAAAGCTGATGCTTGTACACAGATCGGTAAGATTCTTAATATCGATCCCAAAGCAATGCTGAATAACACAGTGGATGCGTTGGAGCAGAGGAAGAGGGAAGAGATTGTCCCTGACACTAGCCCGGCCAGCCCTGGCATGGCTTCCTTCTAAGACATACCCCCAGGCTCTTGGTAGGTGGGCCTGGGGGTATTCGCACAATTTTATGGAAAGGCTGTGACCGCTATCGTCCTGCGTACTGCCGGTGAACCCCATCTGTTTCCGTCACAGTCGTCCCGAGTAGTACAAGTCCGCCCCTGGGCATTATACACAAGGAATCGTACTTGCATTGCTGTGGCGTTTGAAGGGATGCTCCCATTTTTAACAACATCTGAATGGTCACCGGGCGCAAACCAAGTGTACCCCCAATACGTCCTACCACGATGACTACTTTTCTTATTCCAGATTTCATCTTGTCCTGTGATACTTCTATATTCCGTCCATCCACGCCAACTACCAGACTGCTGGAATCGATACTGGTATCTAAACTCTATTCTGGTCTCATCTACCTCACGCCTAATGTCGGTAATATAACGAGCAGTTTGCTGTGGAGAACCCCAAGTACCCCACCATTTAGTCTCAACCTCAAAGTTACTGTATCCGGTTCCATCGAAATACACGGTCGCATACATGTGATTAGTACCTGTGCTTTCCGCAGCCGCACGCTTAACCCCATTCGGTGGCGACGGTGGTGCCTTCACATTCACATTGCCAGGCTCTACCGAGATGCCCGCGATGTCGGTATCGCCAGCAGAGTAGCTCACACCGGTATCACCTTTACGAAGCCCCATAACCGCTGCACTGTGAATATCAACCCCAGCCGCGCGGATATCCATGTTCTCAGTCTGAGTACCGGAAGAATCGAATGAAGAAAACTGACAGGCATCGTCACCACCACGATAGCAGTCGGTGATGTTTTGATACCAGGTTGCAGAATTGGACGCCTGAACCAAGCCAGGCACGACGAAGACCGCGATAAGCGGCAATGAATAGAGCAAACGCTTCATAGCTTCCTCCTGAAAGGATGTTAGTCCGCCTGCTCCATCGCCACGGTTATTGTCAAGTTTCTTTATATCATGCACTTGCAGTCACTTCAAGCATTCACCTTTGCCGCCAAGATCACAAGCCGCCTGGGTGCAATACACTCCTCAATGATCGTAACAAGCGCCTGGTCCTGCTCGCTTGCCATTTTCGTAAGAGGCAGAACACCCGTCGCCGTACATACGATCGCCAGCCGGCCCTGCTCGGATGGGACGCCGTGCGTGGCCGCATTGGCGATTTGGTGCAGTTTATCCGCTCGCAGCATGCACCAGGGGTGTTCAATGATCGGGGTCTCGATGCCCGGAGAGAAGCCCAACCCCTTCACATGATTATAAACATCCTGCCGGGCCATCCCCGGCACATGAACCGCAAGGGCTCTGCCCCCGGCCAGATCACCGGCTGTTACCGCGTCCAACTGCTCGGAACTGAACACATGGACACAGCCTTCAGGGTAGGTTAAACCCCCGTACACCACCTCCAGTGTCTGCATATCGATGGGAAATGCTCCTGATGCATATACCGCCCTTTGACTCCGGCTCATCTTCACCTCACTCAGTAGAAGTTATCAATGCCGGCTGTATCGTCAGGCATTGAATTTGGCATGTCTTGCTCCTGCGCGTCCATAGCCGATCGCACAGAACCTCCCTTAATCTTGGCATGGGCTGCCGTTGCGTTGTGCTTCTTCCACGCATCCTCAAGCACCATAACGGCCGACTCCGCCTCCGAGTAGCCTTTGGGCGGGGTAATCACTGAGTTATCGACCATGTAGTTCACGAAGGCATCAACGGCCATCTTGATGTGTGGCTCCGGCAACGCTCGACCTTTAACCCAAAGCTCCGCGACGTAATGCGCCTTGGCCGCCGCTGCCTCAACGCTGGCACCACGCTTTGGTTCTCGCCTGATTCGCTTCTTATCCAGATCCGGTGATTCGTGGTAATCCATCTCATGCAGGGCAAAAAACAACTTCCGATCCCAGGGAAACAAGAATGGATAGCGCGGGGTAGTTAGCTTTCCATACATGTTCACTTGCTGGATGATTCGCATGATAACCGTCAGCTCAAACGCATGCTTGGTCGTAGCATCTTTGAGGTACCGGTCATCCTTGTGTCTTTCAAGAATCGGCGCTATCCGGTTTCGCGTGATCTGGAACAGCTTCTCGCGTTTAGCGACATCTTTGATCCACCCTACCCGCGCGTAATTGCGATTCAAAAAGCGAAGGAGATCATCCAACTCAGGTCGAAACCCATGCTTGTCGACTTTGGTGTGCAGATGCAGCATAGCCACCGCAATCATCGCCTGGCGTATAACTGGCATCTGATCGATCGACGTAAAGCGTTCACCCAGGTCGCGAGTTAAGCGCTGACGCAGGTCGTCGAAACGAATAACACGCTTACTGGCATCTTTGGATTTGAAATTCTCCACCAGGTTGTATTGAACCGCATATTCAATGGGCTTCATCCGCTCGGCAAACGGGCCTTTCTCACCTGAAAACTTGGTTGGGTCTACCCGCGATATAAACTCCAAGTGAGGCCATAGCCCTCGTTGTGATCGTATCAAATCTTCAAGGGTCAGTGCCTTATCGAACCGGTCTTTCGTCCAGATCAAATAAGCCATCACGACAAAAAACAGCGCCCCGCACATCGACAAGATGGAAAATTGCAAAACATCCATAGAAATCAGGATAATCTGCTCAAAACTCAGGTTCTCAGCGTCCCGTGCCTGAATGAACTGATACGTCATTTGCGCGCCATCACGCACCGATGATCTTGGGTCGATCCATTGCAACGCCCACAACTGCCAGCCGACCAGAAACACCCAAAGGGCCTTGTAAAAGCCAGGAAACAGAAAAAATGTCACCACAACGAGCAATATCAATCCGAGGACAACCGGGATGAATGGCTTATCAAACCCGAAAAAAGTAGGTCTATCTCCCATGCTGACCTCTTAGAAATTCACTAAAAGCGCCACGCATACCAATCAATGCTCGCCGCCGAGCTGTCACCATGTATACATAGCTGGCAAAGAGGTAGGCCAGCAGGCAGGCTGATGACATCACAATCATCACACCAAAGAACAGCGCCGCCCCTCCGCTGAGCCCTGCGGTCAGGTACCACAGTGCAAACAGCATAATAAGCACCGGGAAAAGGACCACCTGAATGTGGAACGTGCGTGTAAGCCCCTTCTCAAACGAAGCCTGATCAAAGTTTTTGATGGCCAGCGTCTGCGCCATATACCGTTGACCCTCACTCAGAGCCTTGAATGCCGGGTGGTCCAGAATCACCTTGTCAGCATTTACCTCACTCCATTGCGACCGGGCAATCTGAAACTGATAGAACGGCGTCAACCCGGTCATTCCCGCATGATGCGAGAATCCGGGCCGAGCTATCCACTTGAGCGCCGATATTGGCTTTTGGAGCCGAGAGGTCAGTCTGGGCTTGTCAAAACCCCCCTTACGGATGGGTTCGGATACCGCCTTGGGCCTGCTGATGACGACCGTCTTTCCTACCATTACCGTTTCCGTCCTCCGAGGTTTGACAGTGCATTGCTGAGCCCTTCAAACATCCGGCTCACCTGTTGTCCGATATCCTGAATCGCTTTATTCAGCGACTCCAGCCCGGGTATCCCCTTCAATTTAAGACCATCAATCGAAAGCTTGTCTGCAACAGGATGCAATCGAACGGACTCAACCGACTCTTTCATTTTTTTAACCAGGTCCGGCGCATTCTCTAGTTTTCCCAACTGGCCAAAACCGTTTCGATCATTAACCAGATTCACCGTCTTCGATAAGTGAGCCAAACCCCCTGCCCCGTAAATCTTCTCCCGAATGTCGTCGGACATCTTTTTGAGAACATCTTTATCGCCGGTCTTGTCGGAATTCATTGCATCCATTGAATGGCGTAGCTCAGTGGCTTTATCCGTAACCTGCGCCATTAAAGTCGCTTGCCTAGATGAACTTTTAGCGATTTTCGCTACGTTCGCCAAGTCAACTTTACTCAGTGGTCGCTCAGCCATGTTCCGGTCTGAACCAGGCATAATGCCCTTCATCTGATCCTTGATTGATTTGCTTTCCGTAGCTTGCTTTACTTTCTCCTGAAGGGAAGGATTCTGTAGGCGCGCCGAAATGTCTTCATTCAACCGTGCAATTTGATTGTCGAGCTTGTTTTTCTTCCCGAACTGGAACAGCGCTGGCATACCGCCGCCACCGCCACCCTTATCAGGATTTTTAATCTCTTCTGTGCGCAGGGCAGTCAACCTGGCCAGGTGTTCTTGAAGGTGGTCAAGGAGGCTGTCGGGCTCTTCATGCTGACCTTCATGCTCTTGCTCTGGATCTTTTGGCTTTTGATCGTTGCCGCTAACAGGGTTTGAAAATTGAAATCGGGCATCGTTCGACACAATCGCCGCCCTATTATCATGATCGATCAACAGCATCGAATTTGAATCAAGTTGAGTTTGCTGCACCCTACCATCGGAGCCCACACCATTCAGGTTCGCAATCTGGGCGATGGCCTCATAATGCTCGGAATCTACAGGCGGCATCTGGAACATCGTTACTTGCTTGTCCCCATCGGAAAGCACGCTAACAACGTTCTCATCACAGTTTTTCAACTCATTCACCAGCTGCGCGAAGGTGCTGTCCTCAATCACCGGCACAGCCCCGTTAACGTTGTCTACGTTATAGTAATCTTTAAATAACTCACCCTCAGTGATTACATTTTCATATCCACCATCATTGACTGCAGTTTCACCTAGCCAGTCATTAAGGGGTTCATTTGGCTCGCCCGGACTTAATGCATCTTCAGGTATGTCATCCACGAACCCGTCCCGCTCCTGACTATCATCAACCCCATCGTCGAGAGAGCCTGGGAATACTCTCTTAGTTTCCTCAAACTGCTCAATGATCTTATCTCTCTGCTCCTGATCTATTTCCTCCCTCCGCGCTGCCAAGCGTTCCCTGTCTGGACTGTCCGTGCCATTAAAATCACTCATCGTCTGCCCTGCCCTATATTCTGTCGTTAATAGCCGCTTGGCTCATTTCGCGATCGCGGATGGTATTGCTATCAATCAATTCCCGAAGCATGGTCTGGAGTAAGTCATTGGTTAGTCGCTGCTCGTCTAGCCGCTCCTTGTCCATCTTCAATGCGTCGCCCTGCAGTGAAATTAAATCTCTTAAAAGCGGCGCTGGTTCCGGGCCGGAAGACCGTAAAAACGCCTTATACTCAGGGCCTGTCCAACGGTGAAGCATGAAGTCCTCAAGGCCACGCTGAGAAATCGCCCGGCTGTTCCCGCTACCCGTACTGTACTCATCCAAAAGACCCAGTATGTTTTTGGATAACTCAAGCCCTGCGGTGTTAACGGCGACATTGTTGTCTGCTGCATCGCCATCACCGTTTTTAGCCTTCATCTGGCTCTGCTTTGCTTTCTGTAAGCCAGACTCCTGAACTCGAACACTCTCTGAAAAATAAGACCGCATCCCGCTATACGTTGCCCGATCGCCAATACCTTCGTTGTAGTGAGCGTACAAGGTGTGGTCAGCAACACTGGCTCGGGCCTCGCGTTGCATCAGCATGGTCACCATTCGGTCGGTTTCCGCTGCGAAATAAACATCCGATGGGTAGTAGTCGCCGCTATTGGGAATGGATTCGCCTGACCACTTGATATAGTCAGCCCCGGCCTGACTCTGCGGCGTTTCACGTTTACTGGTACTGCCTGGTGCAATAGTTCGCGAATAGCTCAACGGCTCAGGGTTCCAGTCTCCCTGCCCGTTTTGTGGCCGAATTCGACTCAACCGCTCACGCCGCTCGTTACGGGCCTGGGTAGCAGACGGTGATTTGTTAGCATTTACTTTCGATTCGCGTGACTCAGCATTATTAACACTGGTCTGGGCACTAACGAGGTTGGATAGATTGGCGCTGGCTGCACCTATGGTTTCATCGCCGCAAACGCCGGAGCCTGGCTGACTGCCTACCGCCGCAGAAACCTGAGCATTGGCAACTAACTGCTCGGAAAGCCGATCTCCGAGAGCACCGAGCGCTGTGATTTGCTTATCGGTATCGTTTGAACCCTGCTCAATTGATTTGGTTAGACTGAAGTTTAGATTTTCTTCTAAAAGTCCAATGCCCTCCCCCAAATCGCCGAACATGCCGTTCATATCGCTAATCCCTGAGTTCATCACCTTGAAAAGCTGATTAGCGAAGTTCGTAATGGCGGCAACCATTATCGAGCCATCTACACCAAAAAATGCGTCCGCCTTCTGCGGCGTCAACATTGCAGCAATTGCCCCACCACCCACCAGCAATCCAAGCATGTCTCGGCGTGACTTTGACTCGCCACCAAGCTCAGATTTATCGCCGGGAGCATCAGGCTCGCCATACTTAACCAGCAGTGCTGCTAGGCCGACATCACAACCCTCAGTAGATTTTGCCTCATCCTTACTAAGCTTTAGCAAATAGCCCATCAGCGATTTAAAATCAGCACGCTCTGCGTCCGATAAAGCACCCCCTTCGATATTGCTGTCCTTTTCAAGCATCGCATCCACGGCTTTCGCAAGCGTAAGTGATGCTTTTCCAAGGTTATCAACATTGTGCATCTCATTTGCTAGGCTAATCTGTTCATCCGAAGGCCGATCTTCACTGGATCCCTGTGTCGCTTTCGCCTCAAGTGTCGCCATTAACGCTTGAACATGGGTCAATTCGGCCTGATCGGCGCTGCTAGCCTCAGTAGATTCATCGACGGAGCTTGATAAAACGCTCGCTTTAAGTTCAGCATTCGACGTATCTATACCCGTAGCTTTCGGCTTACCCTTAACCTCAGTGGTCGATTCACGCCACAATCTTCGGAATATGCTCACTCAACACCTCTCTGCTTCTTGGCGTTTGCGCCCAAGGCGCGAATGATGGGAATTTCATGACTAGGCCGACCTTCGGCGCCCTTCCTTTCCATAACTTCAAGTCGGTTGATCAGCTCTACCGTCAGTAAATGCGGAGCTACCTGCGGCCCCAGACTACTCAATACGACACCAGACCAATCCCGGCATAGCTTCTCAGCCTGCATCCGCAGGGGGTTCTCGAAACCTCGTCCGTAGGTCAACTCTGTAAATTCGTCTGATAGATCCATACGCCGCCCTACTCTGAAAACAGAAAATGCATTATTATTATAGATGTTATATCATCAAAATGCACTTTAACAGGTTAGAATAGATGCCATCATTCAATAGAAAGCTCGTATATGCGCTCGTAAGCAGTGCCCTGGTGTCACCGACTCTATCCCTAGCTGAGAATGAATTAGGCTTTTCATGGCGTCCCGATTTTGATTTCGTGGAGAACCCAGATATTGGCAATAACACGAGTGATGACTTTGAGGATATCGACCCAGGCCCCGATCAAGAGCCCGATCAAGAACCCACCAACACTGAGTTTGAACGAACCCAGTATCCCTCAAACAACTATAACTCTCAGCTTAGTCAACCGTTGGCGGGCCCAAGCGACATAACAGAACCGCCCAACCAATTCAGCTGCTCCGCATCAGTACACGACTACTCACGGCCCTATGTCGAGTCGTACCAGACAGGGCCATCACTGAACAGCAAATGCGGTTTCCAGCAGCTTCTGAATTTTAACCTGATCGATAAATTCTCTCTCTCAGGCCTTATCAGTGGTTCATTTTGCGGTTTTGCCCGGTCAATCGTTAATCCAGCGATTCAGGCTGTGAACAGTGAAATTACTCGGGTAAATACCTACATACCGTCAAACGCGGAGCTGTCTGTAAACGGAACGTGGGAGTTGACCGGCACTGGCCCAGTGGCTGAGCTGTCTTGGAACTTGCGGGATGATGCGAGTTATTACGATACGCTCAACAACAGTGAATCGTATTCATACGAATTTGAACCAGTCACACCCAATACTGATTGGAGTGTAGGCGAGGATGAAGCAACCGACGCCTTACTTACTCAATGCCTGGAAAACCCTGACGGGCCTCTTTGTACAGATCCTGCAATACAGGCGTATATTTTCGGGACACCACATCAAAATACTGCACCAAGCCCCCCAATTGGCCAACAGGAACCTCTGAACACATGGGAAGAAGAAAGCACGATTGAGGATTTTGACACCAGCGTTGATATAAACATCGATGGAAACGAAACCCAGCCTGCGCAGCAAGATGCGTCACAAACAGAGCCTGCCGAAAGCACCGACCCGCCAGTCGAAAGGAGTGACAACAACACCGTTCAAGACGATGGATCTATCTCTTGGGGTGACACGTTTGATCGCTTCTTTAGCGACCCATAAATGGCCTCAACACTATGAGGCCACCATCCCCAGCTTGGAAAACGCTGAGCGCAAATACACACCATCGACAGACTCCCGCCAGACCATATACTCGTGAAAGCTAATCTGCCCATCCTGGATCATGTCGATTGATTTGAAATTCGTACCATCAAGACCGGCCACTCGGCTCACCTCTGGTAGCGAAAAGAAACCATCCTTATCAAGATCGGCCTGGCGGAATATCTCGATGTATTCACCTAGAATCATATCCGCTGTGAACCTCAGCACTTCATCCTGACGCAGCGCTCTGTCCTGGTCGGTATCAATCTGGGCGAACAGTTCAGTCACTACCGAGGACATCATAGCCTCTTCAATACTTATCCGTTGATCGTTATTAGTGTCTATCCGATCAAGTATTTCAACCCATTCACTTGACGAATTGAAATCATCATAATGTATTTGAGCCATGAACGAATCAGTGCAGTAGGCGGGCGCAGGCATTTTGGATGCTTCGCTTCTGGCTGCGTCGCTGAATCCACTGGCAAAGGCGATCGCCGGGGTGGCATACAAAATACATGCCAAAATACGCTTATTCACTATTGACGCCCTCCGGGATTAGTCTAATATTGCAACATGATAGCATAATATAGGAAATATGGACTATGAGTGCAGCACATTGGTTCCAGGGCATGAGCATCGGCCTCCAGCAACAGCTGAACAACACCGTTAGCGAGTACGAGGAAGAGCTGGATGACCTGAGCAACGATGTGACTAAACTCCGTCGCCAGGTCAAAGCACTACAAGCCGAGGTCGAGCTAACTGATAGGCTTAACTCAGAAAAGCATGCGTGGCTCATCAAGAAAGGGCATCTAAATGTAGGACGGGCGCGATATAGACTGCAAGTGCTTGCCCGCGATCTAGTAAAAGAGAAGATCGGAAGCCGCCCTTTTTTGGATGACAAAGAAGTAAAAGCCTTATCAATGGAGGACAAGCGAGAGATTAATCTTAAAGTTCTTGCCCATGCCGAGTTTTACATGGCGCAAGAATACGGCCAGCGGGATATGATTGAATTCCCATTTCACACGGCCGATAACCTCGATATTAAACAGGGCAGATATTACCAAGAAGGCGATCCGGACCCAGTGCCGATAACACAGCCCTTCTTCGTAATCATGAAGAACTACCAGACATTGACATTGCCTGATAGAAGAGGAGATGCATCCGTCGAAAAAGCATTTGTTAGCCGCAGGCTTAGAGAGTGGAAGAAGTTTGGCAAGTACCCGGCTGGAAATGCCTTTCCTATCGTGCCCATGGAACAGAAGGACTCACATGGCGAACCATTTTTGGTACTGAGCAAGGCGGAACAGGAATATCTTCGAGTAGGCAAAAGTCATAGACACGAAACCTTTGTCTACGACGACATTTCGCACCCGATGAAAGACCATTGCGTCAAAGCGGGACAAAGCCCGCTCGTCGCAGGTGTAACGTTCATCCCAATCTGAGAAGCAGACCGACTCCCGCCCTGAAGTTAGGGGCGAGGAGTCTAGCGAACAATCGGTGGTGCTATATAATGCCCCGCTATTCCTTCCCTTTCCCACCAGGCTCCCCACCCGGCTTACCGCCTTCCGGGTTACCACCACCTCGCGCAGATTTGGCGCTTGCCTTAGCCGCACCAGGGGCACCACCCTGCATGTAACCACCGGCCATGTGAACAAACGCACTGGTTCTTTGCGAGCCATCTTTCTCCCCTAGATCTTGATGGTCCTGAACTCCAATCCAGCGAAGCGCGGCATTGGGGAATTCAGCGACTTGCGAATAGCACTTGTATGCCAACACAATCTGCACCGCCGCCCAAGCGACCAACAAGCCGGCAAACCCAGTTGTGTTCACAAAGTTCCAACCCTCAGCCGTACTGTTAGCCATCAGGGAGGCTGGGATGATGAGGCCAGAACTGAGGTGAAATCCAACCCAGTGAAGCATCACCCCAATCATAAAGCCGATAACCATCAACGGTGCTCGTAAAATGGTTACCATTACCAGGCTGTACATTTTCGCACTACGCCCTGCAAGGTCATCACCGTCAGGATGCGCCTTAAACGCGACGCCTATATTGATGGCAAACAGGGCCTCAAAATAATAAGCGATCAGCCCGATTGCACTGATCAGAAACAGGATGGCCGGCAATAGCGGTACGATGTTTGAAAGTAGAAAACCAATGAACGCAAAACTATTAAACAAAGCCAAATATGGCTTGGCTATTTCTTCGATAAATCTCACAATGCCAGCCGCCTTATTGTATGGCATTAGCCTTCCAACAGTACCCACTGCACCGTCTCGGAACCCCACTCCCGTCGCAGCAACTATTGCGTTGACCAGCCGAACGCTACCTGCAAGTGACTGCATTGCATCCCCGGTTGTTCGTATTCGTGTCATCGGCGCTGCATTCGTATTGTCAATGTCAGCGATAACCCGCAACATAGTCCCGCCGATTGCCGATGCCAGAAATTGAGAGAAATTCTTACCTCCCTCGCTCAAGCTATTATCAATCGCCATTGACTCCAGGGTCTCCGCGATCTCTGTTGTCATCGGGTCACCTGCCGTGAATTCAGCCAGATTCAGGTTGTCATTCATGAGATTTGTCAGGGTATCGTTTCCAAAATCAATGGCTCTACGACGCTCTTCGCCAAAGAATCGAAACCGCTGACTGTAATTCACCCCGTTAAACGCATGAAGATTCTCAAAGTTATAGAATTCAGCATATTGATCCTGTCGCAGCTCAATCATCCAATGAATCATGCCAATACCCATAAAGCCCATGCTTCGCAATGACTCCAGGAACCCCGCATTAGAGGCATCTTCATTGGTACGAAAGGCGCTGACAACCGCACCATCGACAGCGACCCAAAAGTCCTCGGAAATTTGCTGGCCAAGCGACCTTATAAACTCAGAAGAAACACCTTTGAGAAGTTGGGCTTTCGGACCATCTGGATCATACTCCCCCTGCTCTATGCACTCACTTTTGTGTACGATTACGCACGCAATATCAAAGTAGTTAAGCGGATATGGCTCACCCTGCCCGTCAACACCCTCAAAGAAAAACTGCCGATAGAGATCGAAATAACTTTCGTAAACCGCATGCTTCACGTTGTCCTTCCATTCAGCATGCAAGCGAGCATATTCCGTTTCTTGTTCAGCAACCTGCATTGAAAATAGCGCTGGAACACTGTCTCCAGAACCTTCATCCAGCACGATAACCGCTTTGAACTGATCGTTTTCTTTAAGCGATTCTACAGTTCTTCCATCCAGCCGTCCTTCAGCCATAAGTCGATCAATCAGCACCTGGTAGTTTGGTGTGCGCCCCCGCAAAGCGGCTTCCAGACGCTCCATTGATTCCATGGTGACATTGGCCTGGCCGTTAACATGACCGCTCGGCATGATAACCTCACCACACCGGCCACCCTCGCCGAAATGGATTCTTTCAAGTACAAGCCCCGGATCGCCCATTTTGCTGCCATAGGTCTGAATCATATCATCCACATACGCTTGCTTCCCAGACTGGCTATCCAGCGGATCTGTCCAGGCCGAGTTCCGATTAAATGGCCAGAATCGCCGATAGAAAGGTACTTTCTGATCAGTATTTTCCAAACGCTCTGCATAGCTAGTCTGGTTGGTGTCAAGGCTGCGTATCGACACCCAAGGGTATCCGTTATAGGCAACCTTTCCAGCCCCGCTATCACCCTTCCGCTCGCCATCGATTAATGCATCGAATGATTCTGAGTTCAGTGTCTGCATGCAGACAAAGCCCTTCAAAGCCGAACTGGGCATCGATGTATCGACGGTTCGATCAAAGATAATAACGGGTTCCTGAAGCGCAGCTGAGCTGTAGGCATAAGCAAGTGACCCCGCGATACCAACAGAGACCAATATTAAGGAGAGCATCAGTACAGACGCGACGGTCATTCCCCCAGCCATTGGCAAAGGGACCATGAACATATAACCAATGGTCGTTCGGAATGGGTGCATGAATGAGGACATTTTCTCACCCATAAACTGCCCTGTTTTTGCCGACAGGTAGATCCCCTGCATAACCGACCAAAGCAACAGAACACTTAGAATGATCGCCCCAATCGCTCCACCAAACTGAAAGATAATGATACTGGGCGTCACGAGGTCACTATTGGCAATTGATGCCGGGGCATCTCCCTGCAGCAACTGATTGTGCACATAAGCGACGGGCTGCCCAATTGCTCGATACAGCGTTTGAACCATGATATCGCCCCATTCTGGTGTGGGGTTGAGGTCAAACGAAGCCCAGGTTCGCATGGATTCTGCAAAGCCTGATGTGGCGGTACTCACCCGGTCCCCTATGGGCGCGCCCATAAGCTGAGCCCCGGTCGTATCCGCATCAGTTGTGTTCGTGCTTAAAAAAGTGGGAAGCGTCGATGTAATTTGTTCAATTTGCTCAGCGTTCAACCCAGCACTTCTCAACGCTTCGGTGATTGCGTTACTCAGCGCCGCCTCATCTTGCAGCTCAAGTGCATTAAGCAGCGCGGCTTGAGTTTCAGGTGAGAGTTGATCGTAAAGGTTACTCGCTGCAGCCGTACTCATGGAGGCCACGTCCGCAATCAGGGAATGTATCGTCTCTGGCGTCGCAGGCATACCTTTCAGTGCGCCACCAGCTACCTCGCTACCTGTATCCATACCCGGGAGGCTGCTGATGTAGCCGATGGCCATCTCGCGTGACGCAGCCGCCGTAAGCCCCGTATCATCCTGAAATCGCTGTGATAATGCGTCTTCGAGAGCCATAAGCACTGCCCCTGTGCTATCTGGGTTGTCACCTATGGCATCATCTATCGCTGCTGACAAGATGACAGGCCGGACATACAGCTCTTCAGCGATGAATGCAGAGTCATCCCCAAATGACATGGCGTATGGGCTGAAAGCATTGACCTCGGCAATCACACGATCGAGAGATGCCTCGATGCGAGCGTCATCCTCACTTTGCAATGACGCGACAAGCTGAAAGTACGAGTCAGAATTGCCCAGCGAACTTCCGTTGGTAGCCAGCTCTGCTCCAAACAAACTATTAGACCACTCAGTTACCTGATTATCGGACAACTCTCCGCGCCCGGGTGATTCTAGTATGGTGGCTGCTCGTTGCCTGAATGTTTGCTGATGCTCAATCGGTCCAATCGTCGGTAGGTCGCTGCCACCAGTGAGGGTTTGATCAAAATACGTGGACCGGCCTACTGTAATGTCCTGCTGAGCACCCGCACCAACTCCGTTCGTCCACTCGGCAACACGATCGTAGGTTACTCCCACCCCACCCTGATCGAACTGTCTGGCTGCACCAGATGTTTTTGCAAGAACACCCAACGCCTGCATATCGAGACTATTGATCGACTGACTCTGGCCATCCGAGTTGGTTACCTGAAACTCATGGTACCCACCAACCACATACAATTGCTGAGCAAACACATTCCAGTCCGTCGAATTTGTCAACGATACCGTGTCACCCCGCTCTGTTGTTACAGTGACCGTATTGCCTGCCCGGATGTCACTGAGCAAACCACTCTGGATCTGGGGGCTGGATATCCCCTCATAGTCGATCCCTTCTGCAAACACGGAAGCGCTCGTCAGAGTGAATACAGCTATGGCACTACAAAGTAGGACTAAAAATTTGTTTACCGAAGTCATGGGTGACCCGCTTGCTTTATGTGGTTATAATGTACCATAAACTTGTAATAAAGGCAGAGTGAAAAGCAAATGTTACCCGATGAAATCGCGGAAGCGTTAAAGGCACTTAAAGGTGCATGGAAAAATCTGCCACCCGAGCAGAGAATTCTTACAGAGAGCACTCAAGGCATCGACCTATATCCTCAGTACCAACATCTGATCACCGGAATCGATGCAATACTACTGTCTGAAGAGGGTCCGAGACGTATAGCACGTGTACCGATCGCACTGTGGATCAGCTACCTCGCTTGTGTTTCCGTAAAGCGGTTCATATTTACTGCCTGGATCTTGAACGAGCACATCCCTGGGTTTATCGATAAAACGATTGATTACTGCACGCTATCTGATCAGGAATACCCCCGATTTGTGTTCAACCGTCTGGAGCGATTGACACGGCGCACACTGGTAAACGAGATGATGAAGCCAGAGATACTAGAAAAGGCCATAAACCGTAGAACACAAAAGGAAGACGACTAAGCGGGTACCGACCAGTGATTGTGGCTTATTAAGGCAAGTTCTTGTAGTCAAACTCATCCTCTGTGATCTCACCACACAGTTGCTTCGCCAGCCGCTCAACCACGGAAATCGCTTTATCAGGAATCAGCCCATTCGGTGCCTCTTCCTCTTTTTCGACCAGCGCCCTCACTTCTGATTCTGTACCTGCAATTTTTGCACTCATAATCAATGGGTCCTCTGTACCACCACTAAGTTCATCAATATCCAGGCCGGCTGCTGTGAATTCTTCATCATCGGCTGGGTCATCCAAGATGTTTGCGCTTAGCTTTTGAGGTGCCATCGCGTTACCATCAATTGAATCGTCCTCGCCATCCCGCTGCGCCTCCGCCTGTTCGACCCGATCCATCCAGTTTTCATATGACTCATCGCTGTTCACATCGTAGACATACATTCCATCCACTTTGACCAGGCCATTAGACTCATCCTCTGACTTAACCGGCTCAGGCACAAGCTCGTGCTTGGGCGACCCATCCCCTTCCCCGTCACCAGAGTCTTCAGCGTCAAAATCTTCATCAAGCTGATCGAAGATGTCGCTGGAGCTATCAGAGGAAAAGGTATTTTCTAATCCTGCCATATCTATCTGACTCAGCGATGATTGCAAAATCTTGTCTGAGCAAACTGACAGAGCCGAAAGACCTCTCTCCATCATGTTCGGGTTGTCTGAAGCCGAAACAAACGCAACAATATCATCGAGCGCCGATTCACTCTCTTTCATCGACAGTACGCCAGCACCACCCTTTCCGCTAATGTGGTTCTTCAGCTGCTTCTTGAATGCCAGCAGATCCGCCGATTCACGCTCAACCTTCGGCACCTCCATAGACATATAGACGTTCGGCTTAAACCAAGCGATTTTAGGTGGTGGGAAATAGGGTGATTTAATTTTGTAGGTGTCCCGACCCACAATGAACAGGAAGTCACCCTCACCCAGCGCAGACATATCTGAGACCTGAACCGCATCCCGCTCCTGCAACTTGACCGTATCCGCACCGCTGTAATACTTACCGCCCATCTCGGACATTTCGACTTTCCGCTCATTGGCAACCCAGTGCTCGCGTTTACCAGTACGCTTTTGAATCTGGTCGAGGGTTTTTCCTGAATCTTCAACCTTTCCGAAAAACTTCAGGTTGGAACTACCCCAGATACCCTCGGCCACATCCTCACCGGATTTCTCAAGCTGGCCGTAGTTCTGGGCACATACGGTGACCGAAACCCCCAACGAGCGCAGTTGCGCTTGCTGCTTATCCGAGCCAGATGCCAGATAGTAACCCCCTTCGTCGTAGATCACCTGATAGTAGTAGGCGCTCTGAGTGGCACGCAGTTCTTTAAGGTTCGCGTAACCACCCTCAAGTGCATCAGGCATTACTTTGCCGTACATGGCCTGCGTCAGGCCTACGAGTAGCTTACCGATCGACCGCAAGGCCGAATCACTCTTTTGCAGCGCCGGCAGTAGACCAAACAAAATGCGATCACCCAAAAAAGCGTCTTCAAAGTCGATGTCAGCCAGTGACCGGGTATCGAAAATGTGCCAGTAGGCGCGAGACATTAAGGACAAAGCCGGGGCGACGGACATTACAACGTAGCCCCACTGGTCGCTGGTTGTTGTAGATATCTTTGACTCGCCGCTGTTAATTTTATCAAGCTCAGACATATCGATGCCTGGCAAGGTGGTTAAAAAGTCGGTGGCCATTGAAAGAGGGATTCGGCCGGCCGGATCTTGCACAATCCGGTTATCAAGGAATCGACTGATGAAATACTTCAGGTCGAGATAGCTGGCAAAGCCCGATAGAGTACCAACTTCGCCATGCCGGTCCTGGAAGTAATAGAGCAGCCGAAAGGAAAGGTCAGTCCACATATCGGCGCGCTGCTTCCATATATCGTCACCGCCCTTACTGTCGCCCGCGCCCATGCCCTTCACGATTTCAGACAGAACACCAGATGAGCCTTGAGTGACCAGATTAATCTGATTCGAGATGAACTTTGGCGACCGCTCGTAGATATCGCGGGATGTCGCAAAATCCAAAAGAAAAAAGTCATGTTGGCGTAGGAATCGGCGCGTAAGAGCCATGATCGTATAAACAAAATCCTTATCGCCCTTGCCGTCATATACGGACAGACCACCCCCCGAAATAAAGGAGACCGCTGTAATTAAACTTGTAATAGTTACTGTTTTTCCCGAACCAGTAGTACCTATCACCAGTCTATGAGTCCTGTCGAGTCCGCTGTCACTCCAAATTTGGCGCTTTGTTTCTTGGCAAATACCCAGATAGGAAATGCCAATATTTCCCAATTGAGTACCAGTCGCGTCTACGTCTTTCGACCACTTTTGCTTGCCGGCCATCGGTGCCCGTAAGGGTAGGAATACATTCGATCTATAGTTAAGCCAGGTCCACAATCCAACAATTGGAACCAACACAACAAACGAACCGGGGACAACCATACAAGCAACAGCTGCCAATAGTGGAATGAAAGCAAAGTGTTTGGATGATCTGAACTTGCGCCACGCCGTAACATTCGAGTAAATATCGATGCTATCAGAGCCAAGATCATAGGTATTCTTGAGCATGGATGTCGAGATCATGCTTGGCTCCGACTAATCATCAATGTGCGTTGCCGGAAGGTCACTCAAAAGTGACCTGTGCCGTCGAATGTTTTGACTCATCCCTGGCCCAAGGGTCACCAACGCTAGACAGGCCCGGGTTAGCTCTGAGAAACGCCATCATGTGCGCCACAACTCTGCTTTGGTAGTCATGCCGGAATGAGTCTTTAACGTGCCGATGGTAGTTACCAACCGCCTCAGTCCAGCTGCCAACGCGACGATATTCTTCAGATAAGATATACCCGGCAGCAATGGTATTGGCTGCGATTGAGTATTGGATGGCCTCTTGTCCGAGTCCGAGCTCATCACGCAGTATCGGCATCCAGTTGTCAGGGTTTGTGTTGATCTGAAAAACGCCTACGTCGGCACTTCCATTAACCTGCTGGAATGCACCTGGCCAACCCTTCTCCTGCTCGTAGACGCCATACAGTACAACCAGCGGTATCTCAAACCGAAAAGACACAGCAGAAATCGACGACTGCAGGATAGCCTGCTCGTCACCTGTAAGACTTCTTGCGTATGAATGAGAACTGATAAGGGCACCCATCCATAAAACAGCTGCGATTCTGATTAAGTGCATTTTCGCTCCACTACTATTCTCATTACGATATCTGAAATGTTGGTTGTGGATTGAACCCGAATCTCACCGGCAACGCCCCAGGCACTACCTATGTTGCGAACCCGTATGTTATGCGCAATCGCTGGCTCGCCTGAATTGTGGTAGCCACCCGAGTAAGATGTAAAAATTTGAGGCGAACGCAAAGCTGTGCCGTTTAATGATTTACAGATTGGCTTAGGAATCTCAATCTCAGTGCCGGTGTACAGTACAACCGTTTTGTCAAATACAGCCTGATCCAAGTATCGGTTGAGCGTTGGCTCATAGACCAGATCACTCACCAGTGTTGCCAGCGTATTTGTGTCTGGGGTTGATACTCGTATGTCATTAGTGCCGACAGGCCGGGTCAACTGAACCAAATTAGTCGCAGACCCACCTGCTTCAGCAAACCGCAGCGCGGGTGCAATCGTCGTCCCTCCCGCCGTCGTGTACTCCCTCAAAATCCCCTCATTGGTAATGACAGAACCAAACCCGTCATTCTGGACCGAGATGGCTGTTTCCTGTCCAAACTGAATGAACTCACCAGGTTCGCCATTAGCGCCAACAGATGGGTTATCGGATCGCAAGATAGCGACCGATGAATTGCTCGCATCAATGTTAAACGTGGTCTCATTACCACCAGACCCGCTATAGAAGCTGGTTTCATTATTCTGCATCCGCATCCCAGCATTATTACCAGACCCGTCCGTTGTCAGCATGGTGAGTACATTGGGAGCTGCTGCAAAGGCGGCATCCGGTACTTGCAATCGAATTAAATTATTCGCTTCAACTTCAAACTGACCGCCAGGCACTCTGATAAAGTCAGAAAAATCACCACGCTCACTTGTTATGCTGATCGAGTCCAAGTTATCGACATCCACAACATCAAAGCCGCCTATGTCAGCGTCAGCTTGCATCTCATTGGCACCATCAACACGAAGCCAAAGGTCATCTACAGCCAACGTAGTTGATGCTACCGACACACCAGTATCGTCCCACCCAGAGGCATCGGTATCATCGGTGCTGAAATTGGTAAACATTGAGGCGATCGGACTAGAACCAGTCTTAATAGACGCCGCCGTGTTGCGCATGACAGCCAACAGACGTGGTTCAACATCAGAAATAGTAGCACTACCAACAGGCCCGCTCGCAGCAGGCTTAGGCCCTTCAATGCGAATCTCGGCACTTACGCGCCCGGGAACAGGCTCCAAGACCGTAACCTCGTAGGTATCACCCCAAGGGTTAACAGGATTAAAGGCGCAGTCCATATAAGGCTCTGGCGCTGTTCCATACCCAGCAGTGCACCCATTCTTGAGCCATTCATCACCACTGAAGGCTAAAGGGCCAGCAGCACCACCGAGAACCCCGACGCCCTCTTGAGACAGGCGCCGCTGGACCGCAAAATGGTACTGCTGCCAATGATGGCCAGCTTCTCTGGCCGCATCAATCTGGAGTACATCTCTAAAATACTGCGAATAGAAATGCATACTCAGAAGAGCAGCAATCGTCAGAGTGATTGTCAGCTCTATTACTGTGAAGCCTTTTTGCCTCTCCATCATAACCCCTGGGTTCAATTAGCTAGGTTAACGATTAGCGGTAATACGTCTTGATGCTTACTGTGTTCGTTGAACCAGAGCTGCAAGCAGCGAGCATTGATGCCTCTTGTAAATCATTGATCACAGTGCCATCAAAAGCGTCGTAGTCTTTTACCCATGTATAACCACTGCCTCCATCGACAGCGACACCACGAGCCATCATTGCAATGGCAGAAACATAATTACTACAGGCACCACCATCAACATCGTTTGTCTCAAAACTAACTTTGTCTACGTTGGCAGTCGCGTCTAACGGCGCAACAGTCACTGTACCGCCCCACTGATTGACTAGCCCGTCCCCGGCAGCATTGACCATCGCTTCTGGGCAGAGCTTACCCTGTGCCACCTCTGTTTCGGATAGTCCGGTATAATTTGGGTTATTACCATAAACGCGCTTCATGTTGTTGACACATGAAATCTCAAAGTCTGCCTGGACCTTTGATGTCGCTTGACCGAAGAGCCCTTGAGACACCAGAAACACACCTGCCGACAATATGCCAATAATCAGAAGTGTGATAACCAATTCACCCGCCGTGAAACCTTTTTGCGTATTCAAAGAAACTACATTTTTCATTTTTTTACCTATCCAATTGCGCTTGAGAGAGAGTAGAGGAGGCCAACAATTAGCCCAAAAGAACCTAGAAACAGCATTACTGAAACCCACCTAACAATTTTCATGATCGCGGCCAACCGGTCACAGATTGATCCAATCATTTGGTCAGTGATTTTCGCGATCACAAACCCAAATTCGTTGCTCATGGCATAATCTTCCAATCTATATTCGATCTCCTTTGGCAGCCAGCCTATTGATAATGCCTCACCGGCTGTATAGGAGCCCGAGTCAAGTCGTTTAATAATTTTCGAATAAATGCTCTTTTCATAAGGCGCAGCATCTCTTGCCATGTCCTTGACATAAGTAGAAACATCAAACCCACTACGGTTATATACGCCAGCAGTTACCAAAAATATAAAACTTTTAAAGGTCGCATAGACATAAAAGGGAATACAAATCGGGCTTTTATCGAGCCCTCTACGAAAGGAGCTATTCGGTAGATAGAGAACCGCGTAATACAAACCGACCAAAATCGCCACGATCACAATCCAGATTAAATAGAAGCCATCAATAACAAAGGGAATGTAATCGTTGTAAACCCACTGCATAACGCTAGGTAAGCGATTCAAGCTCAGCATATTCCTTATTGGCTGAATTTGGTTTTGAACAAGCATCGCCATTTGCCATAGCACTAACGGAGTTATGACAAACAAAAGAGCACTTTGCCCCAGATCAAAGTTCATAATTGAACCAGATATTTTGCGCTTCTTCTCTACGAGTAGGTACAAGTTTTCAAAAATCGAAGCGACCGCCTTGTCCGACGCTTTGTCTACAGATGTAATAATGGCCAGTTCGTCTCTGGGAACAAAGCCCTTAAAAGCCTCGCTCAATGAGGAACCAGAACTCATGCGAGAGTAAATGTCGTTATACACAACGACTAGAACATCTTTATCTTTTTCATAGCGTTTGCGAGATTTATAGATGTACTGACTGACACTGAGTCCACTTGATACATAATCAGAGATGGTCTTATAGAGCATTTCTCGGTGCTTTTCATTGAAGCTGATTCTAGCTAACAGACCATTAAGCATGAGCAATTCCCGTAACTGGCGAACCTTCTAATGATTGATCATTTTCAAAAATATAACTAAATGATGATTTAGTCATGTTTTTGAATCTCGGGTGAGTCGGTCGAAGGGCAAATAAGTCGCCCCCGAGGAAAAGGTGCAACATATAGGCGTCAACCAGGCCTTTGGTTGCTAGAAATATAACCCTATCACTCAGCGTTCTTCCATAGTATCCATCTTCAGGTAAGCCAATGGTGGTTTCGTACCAGCGCGTCATCAAATTATCCATGTCATTTCTGAGATAACAATTGCGAATATCCTCTGTAATAGGAAGAGCCTCTTCCGCGATAACTCGTCCTTTGAATCCAGTGCCTTTGCATGTATCACAATCAATCTCAGCGACAGCTACCCGCAAGCCGGAAATACGTTTGCCTAAAACATGGGCCATTTCATCATAGACACCCCCATCATCACTTCGAGAGATAAGCCGGGAACAAGCAGGACACGGCCTGGAAACTAACTTCTGTGTAATCCCAACGTCATAACATCCTGGTGTAAGTAGGCTGGCTTTCGTTCCGCCCTCACCTATAACACGCTCTACTATAGAGATGCTGTTACTTGAGTGAATTGTAGAGATAACCAAATGGCCAGTAATGGCAGCTTTAGTTGTTACCTTTGCCATCTCCGCACCCTGCATCTCCCCCGCATAAATAGCATCTGGGTCTTGCCGTAGCTTTGCCTTCACCGCATCCAGGTGAGGTGTTGGGTTGTCGTTAGTTGCGGCAGGGACGCTCATCTGAGGAATATGCCGACCCAGCACACTTTCCACTGGATCTTCGATCGTTTGAATGGATAGCTCAGGATGAACATCTTTGTAATATACAGCTATGCCTAACGCACTGGTCGATTTACCACTACCGGTAGTGCCCGCCAGCAGCACAAGGCCCTCTGAACGATTAACCGCTCGGGTAATCCAATACATCGTATATGATGAGTAACCAACACTGTCGAGTGAAATAAAATCATCACCCGAAGTCTTGCTGGTTATCCTCAATACAATAAAAAAGCCACCTTGAGCAGAGTTTTGTTTGCCATGGGGTGACTGCTGAAAACGCAGGTCATACTGAACACTCTGTGTTGTGTGACTGAACATCGTGTCTACCTTTTTGGTAGACGACCAGTTTTTCTCATCACCGGTATGATGGTTTCGATCATTCTGGTTCCATGCAGACAGCACGGCCTCGCGTATCTGAAGGTAACTCAAACGATTGAATTTCGACTGAGTTACAATGCGACCATCAATTCGGAACCCTATATCGCAATCAGTACCAGGGTCAGCAAAAATATGGATGTCAGAGGCCCCACTCAAGATCGCCTCGTCCATAATGGAACTCCAATTACGAAGAGCTTCGTTCTGCGTCTCAATATTACCGGATGTCTCTACAGCATCACGGTCTGATTTAGTTAAAACCTCTCTATACTCTTCAGGACTAAGGATGACCTTAGTAACATCGGTATAGGCATTGGATTTAGCTGCTTCAGTCCAACTGATCGACAAGGAAGGATCTAGCCCTTCTACCATAACTAGATAGCAAGAACCCGCCGTGGAGCCTTTCATGAATGCAGCACGATCATTATTCGTCGATATAACCTTGCGAATTAATTCAAGTCGATTGGGAGCCACCGATAGAAACTTATCTAAACCGAAAACTCGGGGCCTACTCCCAACTCTCGATTGCACACGAGACTTAACACCGGTCGTCTTGGCCGGCTTAGCAAAGGTGACCGCTTGGGTTTCAGCCGGCTTTGCTGAACTATCAGCCCTTGTCTTTTTACCCTTGCCAAACATAATTATTGACCTGCCTGAGCTCGTTGCTCTGAGATAGCCCGCATCAAAGCATCAATGCTGACGCGATCCTGATTCATCCGCACGACAACCCCTTCTTTTTCAATAATGATCTCGTCTGGCGTGATCTCGCTCACTCTAAACCCGCCCGGAAGAACATCACCCATCTTGACAGTGGGATAGGACTCGCCCCACTGGACTCTGGCTACGCGCTCACCCCCCAACGCAAATGTGTAATCCAGCGCGGCATAACGAGGCTCCGCAGGCTGACCTGGATTGCCCAATCGGGGCGGACTAAAGGAGCTTGTAGTCATATCGCCTGTCGGAAACCCATCACCACCACGGAAGCTCGTCTGATTATTAAAGTTACCCTCTGGCTGATTGTTCGATCCGTCACTGACAGACGACTGTATAGGCGTTCGGTGCATATTATTAAGATCTTCTAAGGACTGATTGCGCTCCAGAAGAGCATCGATATATTGCTTTTCCATCTGCAGCCGGCTGATATAGTCAGCAACCGTGTCCCGCTCAAGCTCACTCGGAATGACTGACGAATACTGGTCAACTCGCTCGATTAGTGGTGCCTCTGGAATTGCCTGCGGAGCATTTCGACTTACTAATTCAGATGCCAAATCTCTTTCTTCCGCGACGACAAAAGGTGCACTTAGCCCAATAGTGCCGAGTATTATTGCTACATTTCTAAAACTCATTGCATTGTTCTCCCGGTGCTATTTTGTGACTTGTCGTGGCGAATCAAAGATCCTGACAATTCAAAAGAGTTGACTATCTTAAGTTCGTCAAACTCAACTACAAACTCTGTAAAACCAAACCCCTTGATATCAGACAGACTCATTGACTGAACTATGCCAGGTTGACCACCCCCAGCAATGTTGGCCCTTTGAATAGAGATCCAGTGCGCAGGCAGAGTTTGCTCTTCTACTAACCGCCGATCTGTGTCTTGTCCAATCTGCCCTCTAAATTCGACGCTTTCTGGCGGCTCCATCAAAATCGTGTAGGTGGTAGTATTAAATTTGAATGACTCTATAGCCCGCTCAGCCGCATCGGATAACAGTATCGCACTCTGCACAAAGGCATCCATGGACTCGAACTCTGGATAGCGAATAGAGGCCTGCCCTTCATTGAATCTGATGTGGGCGCGGGCACTGGATCTGTTTGGATCAACAGACCAATCCGTCAGATACTCTGACGCGTCAACTTTCTTTGTAAAGTCAGCAACCGATACACCGAAATCACCGCGGTTGAAAATCACGACGCAGCGAGTACGTATTGTGCTACAGGTGATTGACCGCAGCCGAAAGCCGCCGATGGTAGCCGGTATTTGATCTGCAAGACTCAGTATGCGTAGGGGCCAATCTTTAGGATAATTACTACCAGTGTTCACTATGTATGCTTGTAGCACCTGATCCTGAACCCGACCTTCAATTCGAGCCATTGCCTGTTCAATATCGGTTTGACTGACCTGAAGTTCGTTTCCACTAAGTCGGGCGACCATTGCGGCTTGCGCTGCACGTCGAGCCTGTCCCTCGATCTCTGCCTGGTGTGAGGCATATAGAAAATACCCCCCCGCTGCAGTAGCCACAGTGAGAAAAACCCAGACCACCGTTTTAGTATTGACGCCTTTGTACTGACGTAGACGCACACTTTTTGGCGCTTTATCTTGCACGTCAGCGAAAATGTCCTCGACTCGATATACAAAACCGACGCTATCCAGCCTCTTTCTTATCCGTTCGGTTGACTCAAATAGGAAATGATCTTTTCGCAGGCTTTGCAAACTGCTATCAAGGAACAAACTAGGACGCTCTACATCAGCGAATAGGTCGCCTTCTGTGAAATACTCCTGATACATTTCATCAAAAACATCATCGATACTGGACGTTGGAACAATCATTTCTTTAATCGGTATACCACCGTGAATAATCATGATGGCCAAGTTTTCTCCGCGTGGATCAACAGGGAATACGGACAGACAGTTTGGCGCTTTCATAGCAATAAATGCCGCCAGAACCGGACTCCCATTGAATTTCCGGCTTTCGTCTGTGTTTTGAATGAAGCCATAGCCACTTATTTGATACGACTTGAATTTGAACCCACAGGGCACCGCATAGGTAAATCCATCCCGCTTTGCTTCCTTAGCAATAGCCGCCTTCCTTTTGTAGAAAGCGGTATTGTCTCTGCGCCATTCAATCTCAGCGACAAACTGGTTTTTACCTATCGTCACATGCTTCATTAAAAAACCTGCTCAACGATATTTGAGTTTGTGATGACCGGCGTCACCATAATCAACGTAATTTCACGTGTCATTTGCCGCTCCTTAGAGCCACCTAACCACGCAAGGGCACCTGAAAGAATTCCCTGGTCCTGTCGGCTCGAATCCATGATCTCCTGGGCAGCCACCAGACCTACACCTCCGTTGGGTATTACCAATCGCTCATCGTAGGTGCGAGTCACATACTCGGGCGCCTGAACACGCTCACCACCACTCGTCTCATCTCGCAGCCTCCGCAATTGTGACACTTCCATCCAAACATCTAGCACGACTGCTGAATTATCATCAGTAATGTGGGGGATTGCGCGAAGTTTGTAGCCGGTTTCAAGCTCTGACAGGCTCAGTGAGGTCGTACCCGTTGATGTAGCTACACCCGTAGAATCTTCGGTTGATTCGCCGCGAGAGACTTCACCCAGGTACTGAGTAACCTCAAGATCATTGAAGTTCACCTGACTATTATTCTGCGTGCGAACAATCTGAGTTCGACGCTGATGAGCTGAGGCCAAACCTCTCATGCGAGAGCCGACCAATTCGGTCCCTGCGAGCATGGCCGTTGGGTTTATCACTGAGAATGCAGCACCGCCACCACTATTGCTGATGACATCCTGCCCAAACAAGCTGGCACTGATATTGTCATCCGACCCAGTAATGCTGGCCATTAGACCATCAAGCTCATCCTCGTTCACCCTGACAGTTACACTGTCGAATTTTAGCTGTATGGATCGAGACAACGTTTGATTCAAACGACGCATGTACCGTGATACCAGGTCCTGAACATCCCTAGTATCAGTAACAGTGAGCAGACCAAAGTTCGAATTGGCATTAACGGTACCGCCCGGACTTAGAAAATTTTCAACGGCACTAACACTGTCAGCCCACATAACGTTTTCGCCCGCAACACCAGCCTCATCAAGCGTTAGTGCTGCTGTCATAAGCCGATAGTCATTGGTGATGAACCGTGAGACTAGAATTTCTCTTTCATCAGCATTGTATTTCCAAACTAAATTTAGCGAGGACGTAACAAAATTTAGGAATCCTTCTAGGTCGCCGCGGTAACCAACTCCATCAATCGTTAGTTGGGTCGACCCCCCCTCTTCACCTCCTCCGTTGGTAAGGTTAATAGGCGCAGCTGCGCCAGCCTCTTGACCCTCGGAGCTACCCGCAGAATATACATCCGAACGAACATGTACACGAAATCCGCTGGTACTGGATATTAATTGAACGATATCATCAAATGGCACAGCTGCTCTGGGACGAAAATCAACGCTCTGCGAAAATTGCATCGGTAATGGATCTCTCACAGGCTCACTTCGACCACTTACATAGGGAATGTGAGCCATTGAGTTGTCAACAACGGGTGTTTCCTTGTTTTCTAAGTATTTGTAGTTTCGCAGATCATCAGTAGCTTGCGATCTATAAGATTCGCTGACACGCTCCTGTCTTTCCGCAAGCGTTCCACTCTCATCATCAAAGACAGTAGGCCTATGATCTTTGGTAGTGCAACCAGCAGTCACAATCACGGCGAGACTGATCAGCATCAAAACTTTACCCATCAGAACGCTCCCTTACGGTTAGTAATCACAATGACATTGTTGGACATAGGAATAACCCGAACCTCTGTCATCTGTCCTCGTGCTCGATATGCAGATAGCACTTGCTCGATCGAATCTATTAAATTGCCAGTAAAACGAGCGTTAAAGTCAATGATTGGTCGACGGTCAAGCTCCCAGGCAACACGCTTCCCCTGTCGTGCCGCCCATTCATTTAGGTTGTCAGGTAGGTTCTCACCGACCCTCAGCTCATAGACTGACGTTGACTCGCCATACAATGACGCACTGCGAGCACTTTCAGATATGAACGCACCCCTACCCTTTGGTGCCATTGACACCTCAACCGAGTTACGGCCTGTTGCATCTTGCGGGCGTACAATTATGTACAGATCATAATTGATTGCCATTTCCTGAAGCATCGTTCCCCACACTGCAGGACCCTGCCAGGATACGGGTAGCGCCTTGTTAACGTTTTCTGCCCAAAGCAGCACTAAAGAGCTAGGTACAATCTGCTTGATCGCAACCTCAAGCGGACAGCCTTCGCAGAATCCATTGACCATATCGCTAGGCTGGGAGCCAACAGTGTTCTGAGCAATTTCCCGGTCATAACTCAACGAGTCTACCAACTGGTAATCGGCAACCGCTTGGTCCGTACCGGCCAACCCAGATACAACAAACAAGGCAACTACTGGTAAATAACTGCTTTCACTGGAATAGAAGTCTGTCGGATAGGCGCGATATGAAGATTTAAAAATTAAGTTTTTCATACGTCCAAATAGATCGCCCCATGGCTTTCTGAACGCAATGGCTCTTGCAAGCTCTAATATATTCAAAATTAATATCCATTTAAAAAGCCCAGGTGCGAACCTGAGTAGCAGGACAGAAGCCATAATCGAAAAGGCCAGAATGGCAAACGAGTATCCAAATATGGAAGGCTTAATGCTCGCATGCCGAAGATCGTTAATTAAGTCAGCCATTTATAGCCTCCAGGGTTGTCAGTTCTCGTTTCGCCACTAGGTTGAACATCTTTTGGTCAATTTTCCCAAGCCGAAGCAGCTCGGCTGCATTTTTCTCAAACGTCCTGCCCTGCTCACGGTATGCCTCAATCAGAATTCCCGTGTAATCCGAGCTTTTTGATTTCAACAATTTGTATTCAAGCGCACTGTCTATTGTGATCCATGCCCGTAAAGGTAGGCGTCTGTCGTCTACACCCTGAACCAGCATCTGGTTGAGAAGTGTCCGTGTGCTCGATGCCAGCTCCGCAAGCGCCCGCTCTTGTTGGTCGCCAGGAAAGGACTTGGCAAGCCGGTTAAAACAATCAACGGGTGACTTCGTGTGCACAGTGCCTAATACATGATGACCTGAGTTCGCCATAAGCAGCGCCGCATCAATCGTCTCGTATTCACGCATTTCACCAATAATAACGGTGTCTCCGTTGGACCGCAGACTGGAACGAACCGCCTCTACGAAATTACTAACGTCACGACCAACAGCATGCTGCATGATGTGGACCGCGCGACTTTTGGTTTTTGAGATCACAGATCGATAGGTATATTCAATCGGCTGCGCCCACTCCAGGATCGTTCGAGCTTTATCAGAGTGCTCGATGATTTCACCTATACAAGCCGCCAAGGTTGTCGATTTGCCACTACCGGTCTCGCCGCCAACATAAACACCCCCATTTAAGGGAAACAGTTCAGCCAACTCAGACTTCGATATTTGAACATCGTCAATACTGGGGATCTGATCTTTAATAGAGCGCACGGCTATGCGCACCCCCTGATTTCCCTCACCAGTCTCACAGGCAACGATGTGAATACGATAGCGAAACTCACTCGTTCGATCTTTGGACATAACCTTGTAAGATTCGTCCAGCATGCGACCCGAAATAATATCGCCATAAACGGAATCTTCTCCTTTCGAAAACACAGAGCACAACAATTCGAGGTCTCGACGATGAAGGTTACGCTGACCAAAATAGTTGTGTCCGTCTGCTTTCACGTAAAAGGGATATCCCTCGTGGAAATGCACATCATCCCATCCACCAATTTCGTTCAATGTAACCAAAAACGATTTAAGGTCCGATTCAGCTCTGAATTCATCGCCAACTGCGCCGAGGAAGTCGCGCCATTTATCTTGAGAGAATGCCTTGAAGAAACTCATTTGCCCCTCCAATCCATCACGGGAAGAAGACTTTCGTCCAACCCAAAACGCTCAAAGTTCCTAAGCCGAGGAACGGCCCTGTGTCGGTCCGCCTGGCTGACTAACTGCGGAGTTATTGCGATCGCTAGATTTGCATCGTCCATACCCAGTGAACGCCCGTCCACCGAACCGGTCGCTGCATAAATATTGCTCTCGATAACGGGCGCGCTGACCATGTTATGCGCACGCAGGAGGTGGTACCGCTGCATACCCTTGAGGTCAGCTACAAGTCTGTCACGAGCACGCTTAGACTCAGCCCTGGCAATCTCAATACCGGTAAGGTACCCCTCGACTATTGCTGCACGCCAAACATCCAGTTCTTGATCATTTTCAGGCAGAACAGTCGATACAATATCGTTGTAATTTGGCTTTTCGACTGGGATAAGCAGGTAGTTCCGCCAGTTTGGAATACGAATACTAAACCTCGCGTTTTCGCGAATTCGATACAGGATATCCACAATTCTGATATACCGACCATCATCTGAAATACGGGTAGTATGATCACTGCGATCTATGATCGGCGGCACGATAATACGACCCTCTGACGTGTCTATCATCAATGCGTCGAAGCGGAACAGACCGTCATAAACGTCCTCAAAGTCGATCACAACCTCCTGAATCCTCGACATTTCAACAGAACGCCCGAGCTTTACACCGAGACTCATTCCTGACCCTCTAACCACGTTCAATCGGGCTTGGTCGACATCACTTTCACCCGCCTCACGGACATCAACGGAATCAATGCTAAGCAGGGACTGAAGGATGAGGCCATCCGAGTGGGTTAGTGATTCATATGTGGCGGGTTGAAAATCTGTATCGGCATATAGACGCTCACAGGTAAATGCACTCACCAACGCACAGAACGATGACTGTGATAGCTCATCCCAAAGCGTCTTTTCGCCCACAAGCTGTTGAGCGTAAGTTACATCCTGGCTTGACGCATTATGCGTAAAAGGGCGAGACGAACACCCAGCCAACAGCAAAACACCCGCCACTACCACTAAGGCCTTCACTCGACACCTCCGGCCAGACGGTCACGACCGTAAGCCCAGTTAACAGTGATAGTCCTACTGGATGGCACAACCTGAACCAGAACCGACGGTCCCATCTGGGTACCAACGGACCGCAATATTTGATGGGCGGTGGTGGTCTCATCGATCCGAACGGCTAGAATACCAGCCCCAGGGGTACCGATAGACTGGTATGTATAGCCAGTTACACTGGCAATCATTTCGATCATAGGTCCAGGATGCCCCGTCTGGCTCATAGTCATCGATATACCCATGCCATCAGGTATTTCACTGGAGTTCCATTCTTGCTGAACCATTTCCTGCCGGTTTAAATCAATGGCTGACTCAGCATTTCTTACCTCGGCCAACACGCGAGTAGAATGTTCCACAGATTTAGCCATTTCCAGCAGCTCACCGCGCATCTGGCGTGTGATTTCAAGCCTCTCACGCTCGATGCCTTCAATTCTGGCCTCTGTGCTGCGGTCGCCTGCCCCTCCAAAGGAAGCGCAGCCGGTCAAACCAACCGAAGCTACTATCAGAATTAATATTGATCTGAAGCGATTCATCCAGTGCCCTAATTGCAAGTTTATGATATGTTTCGTTGCTATTAGAGTATGTTAATAGACATCATTTGAGACTGCAATACTATGAGACAATATAGATCGATATTCATAGGTAGATCGAGGGAAGCCGCGCAATTCCTCGACATCCCGTGGACAGATCAATCGAAAGCTTACCCGGCGCGCCTAACTCCTGTCGTATTGGCTCGCTGGTTCGTTAACTCCAAAGCAGCCACCATCGCCCCCGCCACCTTCCGTATCTATAGAGCCAGTATCGCGTGGGGCATTAAGCAGTTTTTTAGCAACGATGAATCAACCGCCGAAGCCCTGGAAATACTAACCAGAGCCAAAGCAACAAAGAAATCAGTTATCACGGAAGAGTTCGGAAAGCGCTCCTCTGCAGATAAGAGCAAAGGACTGACAAAAAAGAGGTTCGAGCAGCTAAAATCGGTTGCCATCAAGAAAAGGCAGCTATCGATGGCCCCGATAGCACTACATTTATTACAAGCAACTATGGTTACAGGGCTCAGACCCGCAGAATGGATCTCATCGGAACGGGTGACTCTTGGAGCGTCCAAAAAAAAGAAATACATGTTCGGCGTGAAAGCAAAGACTATAAAACAGGGGGCGGGCAACACAAACTCGATGGATTCACGCCTTCCGTATCGCACTATTCCAGTACCACTGTTCTCTGACTCAACAGAGTCCGAAATAGCGAGCGTGGAAGCCTGTATTACCTATGCTACAAAAATCCGCTTATCCGCGGTTGAGCTCAACCTGTCAACAGAAGAATTCGACCGGGTAGTTACGCTGATCTGGACGGAGAAGGTAACAAAAATGGGCCGGGCCATTCGCGTGTTGAGTGACGCGGCTAATATGGAGTTCTGCTCGACAACTAACCGGGAATCTACAACTCTGTACTCAGCCCGGCACCAGTTCAAAACTGACGCTCAGAAATTGTTAAAGAAATCGATTCGCTCCAAGAAGGAAGTAAACTACCTTTTATCTGCGCTTATGGGCCACAACAACCCGGATACACAGAAAGGATATGGACTTACATCCAAGTCAAACTACGACGACGATCAAAACCAAGCAATCTATGTATCAACAGATCTAATTAAGCAGGCGCAATACCTGGCGAACATTATTCAGAATACATAGGTGTCATCCGTGGCACCGACCATCAAGCAATCATTCTTTCTGTGCTAATTCCGACCTTATATGCCTCTAGGAGTACCGTACAGGCATACCGAGGAAAGTCCTCGTTCGCTTCGAGCGGCAGATCTGGTTGTGTTTTCAGGTCGTCAAACCACTTTTTCGCAGACCCCCCTGGGAACCGAAGCATCAAGACCTTTTGAGCGATCTCTGCTGATCCAGTTAGCTCGGTCAAGCGGCTTAACAGCGTGTTGTCCTGGCTAGTGGTTGTTAGCATCCAAAGTACCTCAGCCCCTTTAACATAGTACCCAACAAAGGATTCCCATGAGCCTTCTACTTCCAGCCGAACCATCCACTTACTACCCAGCCCCGCTCGAACACCATGCACGTCACGCGCCAAAACCTTGCCTTCTTCATCATCAAGCCCCAGAACTTCCTTCGCCACCCTAGCCTGATTCTCAGGCCAGTCACCACCCAAATAATGAACACTACAGTGAGTGGAAAGGTACTCCTTTGAGAAGTGCCCTATCTCCTGGGATGACAGTAGCATGCCACCGTAACTCTTTCGCAGCTCTGCAGCATACCGATTCAAGAGCGCCCAGAAAGGATTAGGTGTCTCAATGCCGTTCTGTATGATCGAGGGCTTACCGGTACGGTGAATCTCATCCCCTTCAATGATCCTTGGCACATCCCTCATCTCTTGAAGCAACCGAGCCCAATGCCGGCGGTACATAACGGGCCAATTTTCAAGAATTGTGTCTGTTACAGACGGGTCGCACAATGGGTAGTTCTTGGCTCCCATGAACAGCGCCAACCCATACATCATTTTTGACATCTTCGGATCATTCGCTGGGGTTACATCGGCTAGATCCAAGATCACAATTCTGGCATGGTCAAAGCTAACGCGAGTCCGATATGAAAAGCACTCGTATTCCGACTTGTTGCTCTGCACCATCTGCTCAAATACATCAAAGAGCTTGTTTCCATCTGGTGCCAGCCGCTGCCCAAAACGGGCAAACTTGGCTTGATTGGACTTGTACAGCATTGGCAAGTCCGTTATCAGAGGTGACGTGAATCGATTCGCCTTCGCAGCCGTGAGGTAGTCTTCGTTTGCAGACAGGAAATCAACAACCTCGAACCAAGTAAGGTACTGCTTTGATCGGGAGAGGTCATAGAAATCTGTATAGTTGCTCAGCACTTCATCAACTTCAAGGTCTTCACCCGGCTGATACCGCTCGGCATATTCCTCAGTTGATTTTAACGTATAAGCGTTGACCAGAATATCTTTGATCATCTCCCGCATACCAGGATACGGTACCCCCTGATCAATACTAGACACATAGATCGTTAGGAAGTCAGATAGGTTGTCGATATCAAGAGGCAATGGATGGCGCATCCCCAACCGTAGGTCCAGGGGGTTGTATGCTCCATGCTTGTTTCTGGACAGCTTGTGGTAAACGACCAGGTGCGATAACTTGCCTTCGCTACGGGCGTCTACGAAGTTCTTTACACCCTTGGCCGAAGCGTTCACGTCCAGCAGAGTCATGAACGGCATGCTCTTGGGTTCCTGACAGATCTTATTCAACTTTGAGCTGTTCAGGAGCATCGACTTACCACTACCGGAACGGCCAATAATCGCCCCTATGTAACGGTTTAGCTCCGGTGCCATAAGCCCTGCATTCAACAACTGACCTTCGGAGAGAAAATACTCACTTCCTGTAGATAGTAGATTGGCTGGTACAGCACCCGGGAAAAACATTGATGCTTCCTGCGCGTCCATAAAGTGCTTTGGCGCTGGTACTTTGAGCGTCATACCAGGCAGCGACGATATAAACAAGGTACGAACCGTGCCCGAGTCCGAAGTCAATTTCGGATTACCCCATCTTAGCAGCTCCTGCTCAAGTTCGATTTGCTGTGTCTTTACCTGATCTTGGGTCTTCGCCCAGGTGTCGATCACAATCTGTAAACTAAACAGCTTACGCTTCTCACCAAGTCGAAGATCAAGCTCTTGAATCGAGTTCTTATGGAGCATGTTCGTCTCAATTCGAGTGACGGCAGACATATAGGCCAAGCTCTTTTTTAGAGGACCGAGCCCGTACAGAGGGGAGGCCACAACCCGAATCCGCCATGGAAGATTAAGTGGCAGCTTTGCCGCGAGCGTTTCAATACTGTCGAATTTGTCCGGCCCAAGCATAAATGCCTTTGGAGCATGCCAAAGTCCATTGTATTTTATAAAATCACCATCCAGCTCGGGCTTCTTATCCAGCAGCTGCCAGCCCAGACTGATAGGCGCAACGTCTGCCAGAATTGGCTCTGGGCACTTGTTCAAATTCAAATTCCGGGGAGGTACGGCATCACCCGGTAGGTATGGACGCCAGCCATCAAACCGAGAGCTTGGCTCGATAGTTTCCTTAATACTACGCAGCGCTTCGTGCCAATCCAGCAATCCGACCTTAGCCTTGGCTTGTGTGAATCCATAAATAAAGTTATCGACTCGTGTGTCGTGCAGCTGCTCCAGTGTTTGATTCAGCGTCGTAGAGCTTTGCACGAAAGCCTGGGAGACCGACTCTACATCCTTCATTTGCTTTTCAAAGAACGCCTGGATCACCTTTTCATGCTCTTCGCGCTGGGGTTGACTAAGGACCGTAAAAGGCGTCCAAATCGCTATGATACATTTCCGTGGGCGAATTCGTGGCAATAGTGCTTTTTTCTCACTGGCCACGTAATCATCAACCAGAATACCCTTCCCGCGCCCATGCTTAACGATCGCCTCAAACTTGGCGTCCAGCAGGCGTTTTGCGTCATTACCGTTACTCTGAAACGTCCACTCCAGGAACCCACCCCCTTCTTCGTGCAACACATCAAGTGCCTTTTCGATCATTTCATGTGACCGAGCACTCCTTGACTCAGAGTTCACGCCGAACATGCCCTCAACACTGACAAACGACACAAGAGACCCGTCAGCCGCAAGAAACGCATGGTTTTCCAAGCGGCGAAGGCGAATCTCATCGCCATCAATAGTCGATGTAGAGTGCACCGGGGCTAGCAGGTTGCAGTAATAATCCAGCGAAGGCGCTATCGACCTGTATGCAGAATTATAAAAAAACGATGACAGAGCTTTAAACACGTCAGGATACTCCTACCGATAGAGGGCTGAAGTACCGCGAATCGGGATACTGCAACCTATTAGAAAGGGCGATCTTTTGTTTAAGATGACTCGCGAAATATGCCGGCAGAAACTCACAAATCAGTGAATATACCGAGTTGCGAACGAGATCCTTTTCAAGCCTGGCCACTGCATGCAAAGACTCTGGCAGCTCTACATAGCATCCATGTCTCAGGCAAGCTGCGCTATGAACCGTGTATTTTGAAAGCCACCCGTCCTTTAGTGCGACATCGTAACTTTCTTTAGTTAGCACCAGCCGGCGCGAATAACCCGACCAGTTACTGTCATCTTCATCGAAAATGATTACGATCAATAGGTGCTTATATCGCCCATACGCCTCTGTTTCCATAAACTCTGAATGGCGCAACCCACGATATTCGGCTATGTCCACCACAGACAGAGGGGCCAAAAAGCGGTTCAGATATACAGGCTCTACCCAGGCACTAGAACCAAACCGGCCCATGCAAAACTCACTGGAAGGATAATATTTAGGCTGAGGCACATAAACGGCTAGCTCGTTCAGCTCTGCCCGAACACTCTGCAGACACTGCCGAAGCCTGTACCACTCAGGGATAAACCTTGCGCCAGCCTCTACTTCTTCTGAATTCAATCCAACCGCCCATTTCAGAGACGCGGCTTCGGCTGACAACTTTCCATTGCTATCGATGAAGGGCAATCCGGCAAGGCACTCATACTCAAGACCCGGAAGCCTGGGAGTCAAAGCCCCCGTCTCTACATTGCAATAAAGGGTGTAGGCATTAGTAATGAGCGGTACAAACACCGGAATGCTCACAATCTACTCCCCAGCACTCGAAGGGTTCTTTGGTTATATTGGTTAAAAACGCCCACTTTCATCATTTCAAGATGATCCGCAAACACGTCCTTATCCGGCATAAATTTGAAATCACTCAGCAAGGAGGATCGATTTGAGTTTAGCTTGCTATTATTCGATAACAGTGAATTCCAGTGCTCAACAGAGACCGCATGACTGCCCAGCATTTCTCGAATCCGGCCCCGGCGCTTGTTTATCTTGGCTGAAATGACATTCAACGTGCCTCGATCAGCAGATGAAGCCATCTGTCGCCACGCCTCAATACTATAAAATACACCAACCAACTCAGCCTGAGACAACTCAGGAAAGTAGAGGAATGTTCCTGCTGGGTACTCATTATAAAGGCCACCGGTATTTATCGAATAGCACACAGCACACGCAGCCGCACAGTATTCGGACTGCACTAACAGGTCGTCTGTGCCGTAGACAACACTCAGTTTTTTAAACCCCTTAACCCCGCAAAACTCACATTCACCATGCGCCCTGCCAATAACTAACTGGCGAAGCCGCTCAACCGAGCGGCCCACCAAAGGGGGTTTTACCGAAAACTGAAGCTCGTATTTCATTGGTCAATCTGCATACCACTAACTGGGTTGTTATTTTGGATACCCATGTCTTGTGCAAAAATAAATACAAGACCTCCAAAGAAGATACCGGCTATAGCCGCAACAACATAAATTGCAGCCGCTTTACCCTTATCTCCGCCTGCAGCACCTTGCTGAGTAGTTGTACCAGACTGCTGATCTTTACCCCAGGCTATAAAGGATGTGATTGCCTTAAAGCCACCGAGCAGACCCGCCATGAATATCAAAGCACTGAAAACATAGGCTGCAATTTGCACCCATGAAAGCAGCATATTCATGCCTGCCCCGACGTTTCCACCAGCCAACGCCAACTCACTGAACAGCAAAGCCGATACAGCCAACGAACTGCCTATTAACTTCTTCATATCAACCATCCCCTTACATTTTATCGATTAAGTCAACCACAAGTCCAAGAACGTTGAGGGACGTATACTTCCAGAGTCCATCAATGATCATGGGCATAAATATTAGGCCCAATGAGCCTAATATACGGACAGCAATGCCACCCCAAGGGTTCTTGCCTTGCTGATAAAGAGGCGCGCTATTCTTAGACGCATCCCAAAAAGCTTTCACTAAGTTGAACCAACCGTAAGTTTCAAAAAGATCAAATATCAGCTTAGCCATCATTACTTGGCCGTCTGAACTTACGTTTGTCTCTACAAGACCAAGCGGATACGCTTGACCCACAATATCTTCGCTGATTAACAAAAACGTACTGGCAAAGTTTAATAGCAATATGCCAAAAAAGAATCGCTTAATAATGAACGACACTGTGTATTCACTAGCTACCAATGACGCCATGCCAGCGTATTGAAGCGTTCGACCCATTTTTAGCATAACCATTACCAAGCTATAAAAAAGGTACAAGCCGATAGCACCAGAGACCGCGATAATTAGCAGTCGCGCAGCGTTTATAAGCTCAAAGAACGCCTCAAAATTGATTAAACCTTCGGACATATGAGCCTCAATAGTTACAGGATCTCTGCACCAACATCTGAGAACCGTTCACAGGGTTCCTAGTCACAATGTCGCCGTTAGCCCGAATTTCCGTAATACGACCGTAGCCGATTAACCTGGTGCCGCGCTCAAGCCGAACAGCACTGCCAGTACGGCGCGACTTAACATAGGCAGTGCCGGTAATTGCTGTAAGCACGCAATACTGTAACGTCCCTGCATAGCGCTCTGGCGAGGGTGCGTTGCGCACAGGAGTCGAAACCGGCTGGCTCAGCTCTGAAGCTGTTGCATCCTCAGACTGCTGCTCCAGCTTTGCTTGAAGCTCTGACACCCGACTGTCAATACTGGCAATCATGTTGTCGTAATCGCTGGCAGACTCATTCAAACGAGTGAGCTGACGCTGTATCGACTGAATGCTGGTATTCAAAGTGCCGAGCTGACTCGCTGTTGTTCGGTCCCGCTCAATCGTAAGGTTTAATCGCGATTCTATAGCGTCAAATGCCCTTGAGCTTTCTTCTATTACATCCTCAAGCCGCCCTTCCATCTCAATCAACCGAGAGGCGTCTGCTTGCAAGACCGGACTAAGCTGTTGAACTGATGTACCAACAGACGATTGCGTATCCTGCTGAGGCACTGAATTTTGCGCACTTGGAATGGCCGATTTTGGCGCATTACTTTGCACGCCTGGCTCGCTGCCTGATGCTGGAGGCGGATTATTCTGTTCAACGAAATCAAACGCTCCATAGTTAATATTTGAAGCAGCGGCTGGGGTTGGATTTATACGACTGAAAAAGAACGCCCCCATACCGCCGAGCAGTACGAGGACAACCAAGCCCACACCCAAATAAACACCATAGACTTTCCGCTGCACCTCAGTCAGCCCAAACAAGCCAGTCGTTTGTCCTGATCCGTCAATGTCAAAATCAAGCTCAACGTCATCCGCGCCACGCTCTAATTGCATCGCCGCTGCCTGATACTCCGAATGACTGAGCTCCTTTAATTCATCCCCTGACTCACCGGCCCAGGTCGCGATGTAAAAGGCCGTGCTTTCTTCGTCAGCTTCGAATCCATCCATTACCTTCCAAAAAGCTTCAAAAAACTGACTGCTTGCTTCAGGTGTTCCGTACTCCGCCATTTCGTGAATTGTGTCGGTGTCGAAGGTATCCCGCACGAAGGAAGCTACCGAAACAATGTCTATTCCCGTATTGTGATTGAGAACAATCGCTACTTGCTGCAAGTCAGTCGGGGTAGCCAGGGCAGAATCATGCTTATCCTCATCGCCCGCGACAAACCCACCACTACTGGCGTTACCGGTGTTTTCATCTGCCTCACCCGTCACCGAGTAGCCCCGATCATCCTCCTGCCCAATCATTTTAAAGACGACATTCGTGGGAGAGACCCATCTATACAAATCGTCCTCAATACTCCCATCTTCCTTTTCGACCTCACTTAAAACGCCTTGCATAACTTTAATGAACTGAACCCCCTGCCCGTTCTTTGCGAACCCGGACAGAGCCTGAACCTCATAGGAATCAAGGTTTACATTGATGAATTCTGCAAGAGAGAGCCGATCTAAACCAGTGTTGTGCTCAAGAGTGAGCACCAACGTTTCAATATCATTCTGCCCTGAACGACCGAGATCAGCATCTACGTTGTGTGCATCCTGCTCGTACATTACGTCGTCAGAATCATCAGTAAAATCACCAAGAGCATCCAACACATCCTGATTGTCAGGTTTTTCACTCATCGACAGCCTCTATAAGTAGTCTTCGCCCTGCTCCAGATTATTGATCCAGCCAAGCTCTACCGGCTCAACGATCATAATCGAGACAAGTTCGTTTTTTGGAATAGTTATGACAGGCGCACTGTTATACCAACGCCTCGCCACATCATTGAACTCAGACAGCGCCCAACCACCTGATGCTTGCCAAACCTCCGTTTCGCTCAGGCTCTGCTGCTGCTGAACCGCTTGTCCGTCTTGAGTAACGCCTTGGGTCGTCGAGTTGGCAACGGTCAGATCAGACCAGCGGCGAGCAATACTGGTCGCAGCCACGGCAACAAACTTAGCGGCAGTATAATTTTTGACATTCTGATCAATGATCTGCGAACCCGACTCCAAATCGACTACCACCGCAGGGAACGGTGCTACATTTCGCTCTTGAGTTATATTATCCGTCGTCAACACCAACCGAGACTGGCTTCTTAAAACCGCCTCGGTATTAACCATCCTGAAAGAGCCAAATATCCGCGCTCCTTCCAGTCGGCCTTGGACCACGGTCAGCTCAATGTTTGTGGTGTACCGAGAGTCGATATCACGATCAATCCTCGCGACAATTCTGTCACCGGGACACAGCTGACAGACCATCCTTGCGCTACCATTTCTTCCCTGTATTCCGTTGTTTGCCGCACCTTGACTTGCTGAATTTGATGCCGCGTTTGTAGAGCCTTCCGCTTCATCTTCATTAGCCAGCGAAGCAACACTGCTGACTGCGAACTCTCCACTAGGAGCAACCGCATAGAGAGAATCTAGTTTAGTTCGACGTGTCGAGAATATACCCGCCATGCGCTCGGTCTCGCCCTCTACATATTCCACATATTGATCACGACTCAGGCCACTGTAGGGATCATTCGCAACATCGCCCGGCTTGCCGCCCATTGACTGTTGCAGTCGCTCACTTGCATTATTCCTGACTGGTGCAGGCTCCTCATCAGGCGGTGTAGCCTCACCTGTTTGTCTTGGCGGGGCTCGTCTAAGCGCATCTACATAACTAGCCTGCTCCCGAATCTCCGTGACCGGCTCACTGGACTGAGGTACAGGTTCCGGTTGTATAGAAGATGGATCTATCTGGGATGATCGAAGATCAGGTGCAGCCATGAAGGACGAACCGCTGTTCAATGAGCGGTCCGCTTGTGCTTGCCCTCCGGCATACCGATTCTCCACGGTATCGCTATCAGCGCCATCACTCAGTGGCTGAGGGACCGTATCAATTGACTGATTCTGTATGAGGGTACTACCCAGGTTCGGAGCTTGGCCCTCATCTCCGCCACCCATAAACGCAACAACAAGAAAACCGATCACAAAACCGGGCAACACTATCCCAGCAACCATCCCAGCTTTTTGGCCGAAGGTCAGCCCTTCCCAAGCCAGCTTCATATTGTCAATTCGGTCCGACACCGCACTCATTACATAATCCTCATTACCAACGGGCGTCCACCATCGAACTGTATAGCGAGGGCATCTGGAATTGCTTTAAATGCATACACGACAGCCTTGGTATCTGGTGCTGACTCAGACGCGAAAGGATCGCCAGGGAATACTGGGCGACCCTCTGTTTCCAGGATGAACATGCCTTGGTAACGCCAGGCTCTTGATTCAGTATTACCAGACAGTGACAGCGAATGTGCCCCATCTGGTATGTCGCCGTTTACCCAGCGAGCCAGAGAGGGAGTTTCAAGAGATAGGTTGGCTCGTGGTCGATTGGCAAGCACAGTGCTTTGACTGAAGGGCGACAGCCCCGCTATCTTTGCAGTAAGCAAGGCGTCTTGAATTCCGCCCGAGTTTTTCAGCCTAAATACGATCGGCAAAGTCTGCCCATCAAGCATCATGCTCATTGTTGTTTCTATATAAGGCTGGGATACTGAGATGACGACGATATGAGGCGCGGTATCATTCCAACTAAGTGAGTAGGCCGAAGGGTTACTGTTTATAGGCATTCCCGACAACGGCCAGGGGTTCCCATGGGAATCCAACAATGCCAGTGTCGATGTGTGACCGGCATGAGTTTCAATAGTAAAGGGCCCACGACTTTTGAATGGGTCTATAGCAATATCACGAATCCGCTGCTCTTTTGGTACAGAGCGCTTGGCATCTCTTCGTAAACTATCCTCAATGAGATCATCTGCGATCTCACCGTAGTTCCGACCTCGCTGGTTACCATCAAGGATGCTGTTGAGAATTCGCCACTCAATCTCTTCCCGAGTTTCTTCCGGAACTGTCACACGATCAGCGGCTGAGTCTGTTGCGTAGTTATCTTCAGCCTGAGTTGTGCCGGCAACAACCAATAAACCAATCAGGAATCTTGAGGAAAGTTTCATATGTTAACTTCTCGGCCTCACGACCCACTGATCTATAGCAAACCCAGATGGGTAGTCCATAGGCTCAACTGCATTCAACACGACGCGAACCACAACGCGGTTCAATCGCGGCGCCTCTTGCTGGCCAGTTCCCGGAGGGTCATAGACAAGCACAGCCGGGTAGTCAACAACGAAATAACGGGCACCATTCGATATCCCCTCGGACGCGATCTGCGCCCCTGGCCCGTCCAACCGAAGGCCTATGGAATACTCAGATTGAAATAGACGATCAATACCCGCGTTGATAATTGAGTTTGCATGCTGGTCCGATCCCCGAGAGGTGAAATACTGCCCATGCATCCGACTTAAATGCTGGCGCCAGTTAAGATGACCAAGCGTCATTATTTCTGGCAATACTCGCTCTACAAAGCCGGTTATTGCGGTTGGACGACTGGAAGGAGATTCAAGAGCTGTGACGGGATACGTTCGACCTGCTGGATCAACGGCCAAGTAGTGATTGGTCTTTATGAGCATAACAGAGACGGCCAACACAGCGAGTGCGGCAATGGTCACCAGACTGAACCGCAATGTCTTCTGTGTGCTGGAAACTATGATGGCGCTCTGAAGCAAACCCACTTCTCTGGCCACCATCGGATTCTTAGTTAGCACCGCTGATTGAGGCTGGCCTGATATTTTTCCACTCTTGGCCTGGCGCGTAACCTTCTGGGATTTTGGTTGTGTTGAATTGCTCGTAACGTCAGTCATGGATGTCTATTAACGCAAGGAAGTCGTTGCAAAGATTGCGTTAATAGACGTTGTATGTCAAGTATGTAATATCATAATCTTGCAGTTGATCGAGTTTTCTACCTGCGAGCCATCCCATCGCTTAGCGGCTCAAGACCATCATTCACAATGTCAGCATCATCAAAGGAATAGATACCACCACCCGATGGATTATTCACAGACCATTTATCCAATGCTTCCAAAATACTTCCGCCAGAGTTGCCCTGAGTCAAAAGCTCTACTCGGCTGGTATAGTCCTTACCCTTCTTAGGGCTATCTGACTTGGACGCTTCCATGGACATGTAGGTATTCAGCACTTCTGGGTCGACCGAGCCTACGAACGCCTCACCAGTCAGAGGGTTAGTCACTTCAAGTTCGATCCTGTCGCCTACACTCAACACGTTAACAGCTCCGATAAAGTCTAGCCGTGTCTGCCCTGACGTTTGAACCGCCATGAGCATGAGCGCCTTCTCAGGAGACGCTACTTCGTAGCTCACCAGACCGTCGGAAGTCCGCACTACCCGGTTTTCGCTTTGTAGTGACTCAAAGCTCTCAAACATCTGAGGGTTGGAGGAAATAACGTAGCATTGACCGCGCGCATCCTCTTTGTCATACCCGAACAGCCCCACCTGCAGGGTCGAGAACCTTGCGTCGGTATGGACAATCAAAGGTCCTTGCTCGGGAATCTCGCCAGCGATTGACCAGGGACCTGACAGTATCACTTGCTGCCCCCGCCCCCAGCTTCGCATCACGTTAGCCACTGCATCAGACATATAAGGCCGTGTAGTGCTCTTTTCGTTTATAAACACCCCCTTGGACGCCAACTGAAGGACCCCATCATCGGTCAACTGCTTCAAGTAGCTGTCTGCCATACGCTGCTTAATAGGACTTCCCTTCTCTTCCAGGCTCCGGGCATAGCAAAGCTCCCTGAAGTATGCGGTAGAGATCAAGGGGTAGTTGTCCGTCTTTAAATCATCAAGCACAGACTCGCGCCAAGCCGGTGTATTCATGCGAAAATCCTCTTCATAAACTTCTCTCAGTGTATCGCATGTTGCAAGTTAGTGATACAAGTCATATAATGCAATTCAATGATATAAGTTAAGCATGAGGACGTTCTTATGAATAAGTCATGGCTCCTGATTGAGCGCATTGACACAGATGTCCTGTATGGACACGACATATTGAGCAATGAGAGCGTTTCCGTGGCCTTGCCAGATCATGGCACTGTGGGGAAAGAGGCGCTCAAGCACCAAAACTCATCGTTCAGTGGTATCGAAGGGTTTCAAGCCAACGGTGCTCAAGTGGTGATCTCCCATGAAAACCTAAGCGCTGTCGACAACACGGGCCGCAAGCACATAACCGCAGACTATCTGCAGGTTATGAGTCAGCCCGAGATCAAAAATACATTGGTCAAGCACCAGGTCCGCGAGGGAGCCATGCGGCTGTTCGTATATGGCCAGGGTCGAAATGACAAGGGCACGGTACTCCGACCCATCACAACACAGGCCGATCTAAAGCGAGTAGTAGAGGCTACCGTTCACAGTGCGAAGAACCCAAACCCGCCCCTTCGAGTCATTATTCAGGAACTTGGTCTGACCAGAGCCAAGCAGATCGATCCCGATGAAAGCTTCTTTAAGGGTGCCACCCAGGTCTGGAATGACGCCTGCACGCTGATCCAGAAATCCAAGACGCAAGGATTGGGCGCAGGCCTCATCTTTCGTGCCTGCAACCCGAAAACAGGAAAGGTAAGCCACACTTCAGAGTTCTATGCCGCGAAAATTGACGGTGATACAGATCTGAACAGTATATTTAATCAAAACCGATCCATCGTTGGTAAGGCGTATTGCCAGGCCAAGGATGAAAGCCTCCAAATTGAAGTAATCCCCTTCATATCCTATTCGATGGGCAAAGAGAGCGCCCGAAGCCTGGCGCGCCAGTTGAACAGCAGCCCCTTTCAGCTTGAGTCGTTCGGCAAATGGGCACTAAGCAGTGAATCGTTCGCGGGTGCCGCCTTCCAGGCACAGATTCGACAGAATGCGTCGGGTGGTAAGTACATATTCGCCACCAACAACCATTATCGTTGGGGAGATGTAACATCGCTGGCCGACATGCCCAGCACGTCTAAAATGCATATGAACACGCTAAAGCGCTTCAAGCCATTTGAGAAATTCATGGTTCAGTATAAGACCGCCAAACAAGACCTGAAGCATAAGTATCTGAAGGATATGACTGATGACCTTCCAGATCAGGCGGCACTGGTTGATAACGTTGTGCCAATGAATCTAACCAAGGCAGTAACACCAGCGCCGCAACGTCAACAAGCAAGAGAAACGCCAGCACCACTGCCGGATACGCAGGTCCATACACCCAGCGCGAACATTCCGTTTGACCAGTCGCTCGCTGAAAAGCCAGTCCCCCAAGAGCCACCTCCCGACACACAACTAAAGGCAGCATCGCCGAGGACTGCTACCAACAACCTGAAAGACAGGGTAAATAAGATGCGCGACCAGTACCGGGAGCATCAGGAAGAAGCACGCAAAAAAGCAATTGAATCAACCAGGTAGGCATATTTGGCCTACCTTTCACTGCCCTTCTAAAATTGTCTGAGCTCTCTATATGCCCCCAGTCGCTCTACGTCGACCACAAAGTCGCGCAGCAAACCCCGGTCCTGCCCCGTCAGCAGAACAGCAATCTTTCATTGACTGCCCTGCCGATCGAATTGTATTGCAAGCCCCCGCCGGCACAGGCAAGACGACCACCATAAAGCATCGAATAGACGCGATAGTCAAAGATGGCGGTACCGTCAGCTTGTTCACATTTGATCGAGCGAACGCCCAGGAAGCCAAAAATCGGATAAAGCATCCTAACGTAACGATTCAGACGTTCAACAGCCTCGCCTATCGACTGATAGGAAGCAGCCATAAAGAACGATTTGTGCCCGAGCTATCGACGTTCGACCTTACATCTTTGCTCGACTGGAAGTACCTACACATCCCACCCCAGTCCCGACAGCTGGTTGCCGCAGTTGTTTTGATGACGTACAGGAAATTCTGCTCATCCGGCCATAAGGGCATCGGACTTCAACACCTACCAGATATTCTCGGCTGCGAAGGTTACGAATTTGATCCAGATATGATCATTAAGCTGGCGACCCAAACATTCAACGACCAATTGAACAAGCGAAGTTGGCCCATGACGCATGACTGCGCTCTAAAGGCCATGCACCTACGCGGGTATGACCTGGGTGTTAGTGAGGTAATCATAGACGAAGCCCAGGATACCAGCCCTGTGTGCCTGTCATTTGCCACAAACCAAAAGAATTCGTCACTCGCACTGATAGGTGACAAGCATCAGAGCATCTATCTCTTTAGGGGCGCCATCAATGCGATGGCTCGCCTTGAAAGAGCAACCGAAATAAAACTCACCCAATCACATCGGTTTGGTCGCAGAATCGCAAACACTGCTCAGCGAACGCTCAACCTTGCGAAGAATGATTTATTCCGCTTAAAAGGCACTAAGTCCAAAGATCATGTGTTTGTATATGACAAAACAAGCCCGAAAGACCCCGAAGCCCTCCCCTACCATTACCTTAAATACATTCGTACCCAAGCCATTGAGGGAAGGTCTGTATTGATTCTGTGCCGAAGTCTTCTGGGAATCGCATCGGCATCTCTGGTATTTATGGAAGAAAATAACAACAACATGAATCGTTATTGCGGTTTCAAACTTGCTGGCGGAGTCAAACGATATAATTTGGGTCTACTGACCGATGTTGCGGTTTTGGGTATGGGTAAGAAACCGGACAACCCTTTTCTCAGCACATTCACATCATACGGTGAACTTGAAGAATACAGCAATATAGCCGGTGATCAGGAGTTGGCCAGCGCCGTCAGCTTTTCGAAACGACATAAAGGCGCTGCCTATGGAATCATTAAGTCTGTCAGGAAATACAACCTTGAGACAGCTATGCGGCGTGAAAACGGTGGCAGACTCCCTCACCACAGCAAGGTGCCGCCACATGTAACCATTTCATCTGCTCACAGATCCAAGGGCTTGGAGGCGGATATTGTGGTCGTATGGGACGACTACAAAATATGGGCGTCACTGATCGAGGGGTATACAGATTACACAGACAAGGAAAGCCGTAACGAATATGAGCAGGAAATAAACTTAGTCTACGTCGCCGTAACGAGAGCTAAGAGACTTTTGTTTCTACCCAGAAAATTGAGTACGATTGTTGATCCGAAAGATATTTCGCAGCTATTCCCCTGATCGCGGTCGCTAAACTATTCTCTCCTGTAAGACTATTTAGGGAGTCAGTCAGACATCCCCTTTTTTAAAACCAGCAAGTCCTTTTTCAGTCCATATTCAATTAGGGTTCTATGCCGTTCCAACACACCCCATTCGGATATAAGATAGAACCCCTTCTCTCCAATTTTGCTGCGCCGCTGGACATATACTATTTCCATTTTCAGCTCGTTACGTGCAGCAATAATATATTTCTTTACGGAGGATAATGGTATTCCTGTATTTCGTGAGATTGCATCCACATGAGGATAATCCAATTGCTCAATACAGGCGACCACCCTCATCAGCTTTATGATGCTACTCATTCACTACCGAGCCTCAGTAAGTGACAACTCCTGCGGTTCATACTCAACTTCTTCGCCATCAATCAGGGCGAGTATTTTGCCTGATTCAGAAACCCGATCGGTAATTAACCTCCCCTTCACGCCCTGAGCATCTACTACCATAAATATCGGCTTTGTAACGATTTTCCGAGCTGCACCACTAGGCACTTGTTCAGATTCAATACCGCTTTTATCGCCAGTCCAGCCAGTAGACCCAGATTCCGTCTTATCAGCAGTTACGCCATCCGGTGACACTACTTGCTCCCCCAACTCAGCCTCAACCGAATGGGGCTTGGCTGAGTGTCCTGCTGATGTTTCAGACCCTGGGGCTTCCAGCTTTTTACGTTGGAGAATTACGGTCTCCTGAGTCAATACACCCTGCTCTAATGCAACACGAACTACGTTAGAAAAATGGGGTTGGGAGATCTCGTAGAGCTTAACTAGCTCATAGACCAACCTGTATGAGCCTGGCCGAATAAGCCGCGCATTGGTCAGAGCCAATACATTTTCCTCTGGTAACTGCAGGAGCTTGAGGATTTTGGACACCTGATCTTTAGTTTTATGAAACCGCACTGCAATGTCACTCTGGGAAAGTCCCATTTCCCCTAGATCTGAATAAACCTTTGCAAGAGATAGCAGGTCATTTTTGTTGTGTACATCATTTGCATTGACTCGACTGACTATCGCATCAACGTCACCCAAAAATGGCAAATCCGGGTTAACCTCTGCCCTGAGTTGACAACCTGGTATGCGCTGAGCAGCAAGCCACCGAGTCAACCCATCGTGAATCAAATACTTGCCAGACTCGTCTTTTGGATGCACCACGATTGGCGTTAACTGCCTATCGTTCTGCATTGATACTCGTCTCTCTTCAATCATGGACTCGGTAACGTCTCGAATATTCCCCTTTTGATAAAAAGCATCTGGAGATTCAACGATAATTCTATGCGATGAAGACTCTTTTTCATCACCTGCCCGGGTTGTTGCACGATTAGTAATATCGCTTATAGACAAGCCCTTCGACTTTTTGGCGCTCGCATAGTTCCCCATTAGGCCACCTCCCCTTTCTTGTCCATGATCTCTTCGAGTTGATTAATTGTGTATTTGAGCGCGCTGTATGATTTGTGTTTACCCGCCCACGCTTTAAGAGATAGATTGAGATCAACAGCCTCTACGAATTTTGAATACGCTGGTAGCCCTCGTAGAATGGGCACATCAAATTCCTTCGAGCAGTGACGCGCTATTTTTAGCGACTCTTGTTCTACGAGCGTCATTTTGGTGTTGTAGCGCATAGGCACAATACCCAAAATACTAATCGCATCCGGAGACATTGAGTTGATAATTTGCATTTTCTTAATGGCGCTATCCATTGCGCTAATCGACAGTGCATCATATAAAACAGGAATTATTACACCAGTTGAGGCTCCTAAAAATGTAGATGTCCATATAGTTCCGAAATTTGGGCCGCTATCAATAATAATGTAATCATAATATTGCGACAATAAGCCCACATTCTTTTTGAACAACAGCGGCCCCTCAAACGAATCACCCTGATTGACTCTTCCTAACAGGTCGTTGGTGCCGATTAGATCCAACCCACTTTCAAGCGTCAGCGGCTGAACAACCTTCGATACATCACCGCTAATCTGACTATATAGTTTCAGTGTGGCAGCAACCCCTCGCGGCTCTCCACCAGCGCGTATTTCTTCAGGCAAATCATTCTTATCCAGAAATTTGTTAGTGATGCTGGCTTGAGGGTCGTTGTCAATAACCAGGGTGCGGTAGCCTCGATCAACCATTTCAGACGCGATCATCAAAGTCAGCGTCGTTTTCCCGACGCCCCCTTTTTGATTGACTACTCCAATCACTCTTCCTAAATATTCTTTTTCCATCCCGACCCCCTTTTTTAACCGATCCACTATAGGGATCACTAATTTAAACAATTTATATTATGCAGAGAACCTTATAGCGTTGCAATCAAAATGGGCTAGACACCCCACCCTTTGCACTTAACACCACCGCCACACATAAATTTAAAGTCGATCATATAGGTTCTGGTTTTTTAACTTTGTGATTCGCCGACGACTCCGTATGCCATGGCATAAACACCACCAGACAAAGTTAATGGCGGGGGGGTGAACAATCACCATCGTCCTACGATATGCCGCATAGATTAAATCCAGTATGCCATAGCATACTGCCTACTAATGAAACCGCCCATCGACCCCAACCAAATAACCCTTGCCTCCCCCCTCCTCTTGGTTGTATGCCATGGCATAAACAACTCCAACGAATATTGTTTAAGGTGAACAGCAGTCTCGATCTGCTATGTGCCTCGTGAATTAACGCTGGCACTTCAACAAACGTAGGTAGATTGCTAACACATCCATCAGAAACTCCAGATATCAGAAATCTAGGTAACAAGCCGGTCAAGCATGGTATGGGCTTATATCGACTCAATAGAGATATGGAGAATCTTCTAAGTATTGTCGAACCCGAAACAACTGTATGCCATAGCATACTTGTCGCTATATGAAGCCATGAAGATGCAAACCTGGCTCGGTTTAGGGTGCAGTGCATCAAACCAACAAGTGATTGTTAGTTCTTAGGGGCTCGCCAGAAGACATTGAATGGGCAGGGTGCCAGTATCTATACCTATGCGCCCTAACTCATACCATCATCACCCCAAAGT